>ERZ1090865.148-NODE-148-length-46044-cov-5.659419_pt1 | contig 46044 bp, 39 predicted proteins | sample MGYA00478478_ERZ1090865 | MGnify/ENA primary metagenome ERZ1090865 (study PRJEB33644, sample SAMEA5815715) | chicken gut metagenome | biome: Chicken; feature: Gastrointestinal Tract; material: Caecum | place: Ireland | collected 2019-01-01 | study: A study of the... | reverse complement strand
TAATTAGGTCTTATTATAATATGTGCTATGCTATCCCCACAACACAGAAATTTAAAAATCGGAGGATATCATATGCAGTTTTATTATATTATTGCTACGGTCGATCAAAAATTGCCACAGGATCACGAACAAACGGATTATAAATTGTTAGTCGAAAATCTTTATGAAAAAAGCGAAACTGATTATCAGGCAAACGGTAAGAATTACTATTTTTTCACAACTAATTTAGAGGACGACAAAATACGTTTTTATGCAATTTTTAAAACAAATGCAGATGTAACATCTGCGTTTATGAAATTTATAAGCGCCACAGAACTGAAAATGAAAGATATATCTGTGGAAGAGACCGCATTAAAAAAAGCTAAAATCACCTTAGCACTGGCAGGTGCAAGAAAACTCGTTAATAACCGTGATGACATACTAAAGGATTTCGACCTGGATGATTTATATTCAGACTATAACGAAGAATTACTGAATGGGAATCTTACGAAAGACAGTTTAATAAACAAGTCAAAAGCAATGCTCTTTGAAGAAACCGTTCTGCCTGAAATTGAACGCATTTATACGGAAAGTCCTGTAAAACGTGTGAAAGGGCATCCTGTTCATTATCTTGTGTGCTGTGATGATCGAAGCGATCAAAAAGAAATTTGCCGTATTTTGTTGGAAGCCTTATATGCAAATAGCCGGATTCAGAGTAAACGAATTTGCTGTGTTGACTTTGATTCTAATGATAATCCGCCAGATCGTTCTTATGAGATGCTTTACCAAAGCTGTGAAAACGGTACACTAATTGTTCATTATGCCCCGTTGGAAGATAATGAAAGTAATCGGGCAAGACCGGGTGAAGGACTAATCACTGCTCTATGTGATACGGCAAAGAAATTCAGGAACAAGGTTCTTACGATATTTTGCATACCGGAAGAAGCAAGCAAAACCAAAGATAAGTTTTTAGAAAAACTGATAAATTTGCCTCTAATTGAATTATACGAGAATAAAGCCTCCGGAACACGGGCAAAAGAATATTTCAAAACGCTCGCTGATGAATACGGAATTGCCCCAGACAGGCAGTTATATGACAAAATCGAAGATGAAACAAAATTATATCGTGCCGTTCAATTAAAATCACTTTTTGAAGAATGGTATAACCATAAGCTGCTCCATTCTGTCTATCCACAATACGAGAAAGCCAAAATCTCATCCACAGAGATTGTCAAGGCAAAACCAAAAGGCAGTGCTATTGACGAACTGAATGAAATGATCGGGCTTAAGGATGCCAAAGCCGTTATTTATAAAGCGCTAAACTATTATAAAGTACAAAAGCTTTATCAAGATAAGGGAATAACGGCCGGCAAGCCTGCAATGCATATGGTGTTCACCGGAAATCCCGGTACTGCTAAAACTACGGTCGCACGTCTTTTTGCAGAGATCATGCGGGATAACGGCCTTCTCACCAAAGGCGACTTATATGAGGTCGGAAGAGCAGATCTGGTAGGAAAGTATGTAGGATGGACTGCGCAGATCGTAAAAGACAAATTCAAGGCAGCTAAAGGCAGTGTGCTGTTTATCGACGAGGCTTATTCTCTGATCGACGATAAAGAGGGTCTGTACGGCGATGAAGCGATCAACACAATCGTTCAGGAAATGGAGAACAACCGAGAGAATATGATCGTGATATTTGCCGGCTATTCCGATAAGATGGAAGATTTTCTCCGCAGAAATCCCGGACTTCGATCACGCATTGCTTTCCATGTGCCCTTTCACGATTATGATACAGATGAGCTTGTCAATATAGCAGAACTGATTGTACGCAAAAATAATCTACGTTTTACACAGGAATCTCACAATAAGCTTGTTTCCGTTCTTGATATGGCACGAAAAACAGCGGATTTCGGCAACGGACGGTATGTCAGGAACCTGATCGAGCAGGCAAGGATGGAACAGGCAAATCGTATCGTGCAGATGGATTGTGAGGATGTAACGGAAGAAACCCTCCAAACCCTGACGGAAAGTGATATTCCGGTATTGGACACGCCCCGTATTTGTGAAAGACGCAGAATCGGATTTTAGTTACGGATATTTTCATAATAGTAATAACGGACTATAAGGAGAACAAATTGATGAATCGTGTGTTAAAAAAGTCAATGCGAATCCCCCGTTTTGGATTTACTATTGAGAAACAGCAAAAAACAGTTGGTCGAGATGTCGCCTTTGAAGTGTTGACCCCGGCACGCCAAAGAAAAAGCACCCTTGCCGTATTTGAAAATGATAATGTAGTAATTACAAAACATGTGATCGTTTGTCCATGGTGCGGGAAGAAAGCTCCAGCTTATCATAATAATCAGATGAAACCTCATCAATTAATAGATATGTGGCTGGCACAACAAACATCCATGTTTGAAAAACTTCCGAAAACGCTTCTATTCAACAGACCGATAGAGGCAATGGAGAAATTTGTTTGTCCAAGGTGTAATATGATATCGCATCCAAGCAAAGGATTTGTAGATGTTTTATTTATCGTCGATAGAAAGACAATTAAGATCTTTCGGAAATTAGAATTGAAAGAATTGTTTCAAATCAAATGGGGCGCAGACAAAATATGTATTACCGACTTTGAGTTGTATGAAACAATAACATTCAACTTAAAAAATGGTCACACCTTTGTTTCGCTGGAAGACGGGGGTGGCGAAAAACTACAGGTGCATGATATTTCAAACACAAAAGCGAATCTTTATTCTGACGATCCGATATTTGAATTGATTAACTTGTATAAACTGGTTAACAGAGAGCTGAAAAATCAGTTTGCAAAAATCTTTCGTGGTTCTTTGCCGTTTCGGACAAAGGAATTAACAGTGGAGCAGTTTATTTTGATGACCAAATTCATCGGTTATGATTCAGCTTTTTACAGTGCTCTTCCATATGCTGACAAAAGGGATTTAATCGAAAGGCGTTTTCTTAAATCGGCCAAAAGACTGCACGATGCCCAAAAGGTTCCCAACATATTTGAAAAAACAATTCTGCCCAAAGTAAAAAGTATTCGGAAAATATTTTTTTGTAATCCTGCGTTGTTTTTTTATACAGGAGAATTGGAACAGCTTTGGGAAATTCTTGAAGATATCAATTTGTTCCGAAATTTCATTACATCTAAAAACATTTTTTCCGAATTAGCATTCTTATGCAAAATGCCGTTTCTAATAGATTTCTATGCGGAATGTAAAGCGGAAATCGGAATTAAAAAGTTATATCATAATTTTTTCAGGCAACGAATCGGTATTGGTTATATAACTATGTTTCGTGGTATTATCTGCTCAGCGAGTATGATAGGAAAATAGAGCGGCAAAAATGGCATGATGGATGGCCGAAGCAACAGGATGCTTTTTGGGATATTGAAGATGATATGGGAGCGTTTTTTGGCGTTTCAATACCGGATCGTTCATTGGAAACATGCAGGCGTTTTGACTTGGAATGCTGCATATATGGATATTCTTTTAGAAGACTAAAAAACTCCATGGAATTTTTGCAAGCAGGCAAAGAACTCAAAAATTGTCTTACCGGTTGGCAAATGTTCCAAAATAATGTTTACGGCATTATAAAAAACAACAAATATGTAGCAGCTGTCGAAATAAAAGGCAAAGTAATTATTCAAGCACATACTTATCGCAATGGGGATATCTCCGATGATCAACACCTTAAAAAAGCGTTTGACATGTGGAAAACCAGGAATCTGATAACGGAGAGGAAAGAATTCAACTAAAAAATCTTTCGTTCCATCTTTTATGTTATAATAAGGATAAGCAAAACAGCTCATCCTTTCGGGAAGGATGAAAAAGATGAAAGTAGAATATTCGGAACAATTTAAGAATCTCATAAAAGTATGGGATAAAGCTGTAATCCAGAAGGAAAAGCATGCTCAATATACTTTAGCGTCATTTTATTTAAAGCTTCAGACTGAGTCAGCTGATAAAAAAGCTTTTGACTTATATAAAAAATCCGCCAAGCAAGGATACACGGAGGCCATGTATGCATTAGGCATATGTTATGAACTGGGAAAAGGAGTTAGGAAAAATTATTATCAATCAGTTCATTGGTATATATGCACTGATCAAAACATAACAGATGATCTTGTGAATAATCCAGACCCCATAGGAGATGCGGCGCAAGCCGCAATTCGCAGATATTTTGAAGATGAGGAATTTGCTGAATTTGTAGACGAAACGCTTGACAACGAAAAAGATGAAACAGACGACTCTTTTGCAGCGGATAAAGAAGCTGCGTGGTCTGGGGACGCCGAGGCACAAAACCGATTGGGACATCGGTACTTTTACGGCAACGGAACAGAACGGGATATCGTACAGGCGATTCATTGGTATCGAGAATCTGCGAAAGGCGGCTGTGAGGCAGGTATGTTGCATTTGGCAGAATACTATAAAAGTAGAAAGCAGTATAAAGAAGCGGCAAAATGGTACCGTCAATATGTGGAAGCAAGAATCAAGTGGCGGAACAAACGCCTTGGATGGTAGTTCGAAAAGGAATCTTTATATGTCAACATATAAACAATTTTATAAAAAGAAAGGATTGTGAATACGATGGATTTATCGAAAGCATCAACACGGGAACTTGTGGAGGAATTAGCAAAACGAGAAGCGGTGGAACAGTTTATTGCAGAGCCGTATCAAACCTACAAAATTATAGTTGGAGACAACGAAATCTCAGACACCGGACCGGCTGTTATTTTGCGGATTTGGGACTGAGCATAATTTTAAAAAACGGAGGAATAAACATGAAAGAAAAAATAGTAAACCGAAAATTTTTTGAAGAAATAGCAGAAATAGTTGCTCGGCATTTAATCGGTAAATACATTTGTTATAACAATAATGAGTATCAGATCACAAAAACAGAAGCGTACTATCATGATGAAAAGGATAGAAATGGAAAATATTTTTGTTATGGTGTAAAAAGCGATACCGGTGAAAACAATAAAACCTGTGCAACGATACCGCTATTTCGAGCGCCTGGGACGTGGTGTGTTTATGGAGGGCAATTACTATTGTCGGTTACAAACAGCTCTATTCCAGACAATGTGCTGATAAAAGAGATAAAACCATTGGACGAAGGACCATACGGACCTGATAAAATTGCAAATGTTTTACTGTTATATCAAAAGAAATCAAACTCAAACTATTGGAATTTCCATGGACTGGATTCTTTGTCTGAAAAAGCAGTTTTATATTTAGCAGAAGATCAAAATGCTCCCAAAATCAAGATAAAATCAGACGAAAGAATTAATATAAAGAATTGTCAAAAATACAGATTTTCAATGGAAAGGAAATAGTTAATGCTCTACTTTTCTTTTCTTCTCCAATCCAATCCTGCATACAAGCCTGCTGCAAACAGATTGTTCGATGCATTATCCTCTGCGGGCGTGGAACATCAACTGATTGACGGTACCCGTGACATCTGGCTGCGGGATTTTATGCCAGTACAGATTCGGGACGGCTGCTTTGTTTCATTTCGGTATGAACCGAGTTATCTGGAAAACGAGCCGGAACTGAAAACAAACTTCAAAAACGATTTAAGCTCACAATTTCCCTTTTCTGTTACTTATTCAGATATCAACCTCGACGGCGGAAATGTAGTGCTTTCACCATCGAAAGAACAGGCGATCATCAGCAACCGGATATTGACGGAAAATCTCAACTATACGCAAGCGGAACTCATCAAAACCCTAGAGCAACAGTTAAAAGCCCAAGTTATTCTGATTCCATCCTTGAAAAAGAAAAATGATATGACAGGCCATGCCGACGGCATGGTGCGGTTTGTAAATGAAAACACTGTGATTGGTAACTATGTACCATCAAAAAAAGGACTAGAACAACGAATCCAATCGGTTTTACAGGGGTATGGGATCGATGTAATTGATTTCCCCTATTTTTCTTCATCACACGATAGTGCTGTTGGTTGTTATCTTAATTTCTTGGAAACAGAACGGCATATCTTCCTACCTGTTTTCGGCAACGAGTTAGATGACAAAGCGGTTGCATCGGCAAAAGAAATTTTTGCAAAAATGATTATTCCGGTCAATGTTAATGAAATTGCAAGAGAAGGTGGTGTATTGAATTGCATCAGCTGGGAAACGAAACAGACAGAGAAGAAGCAAAAAATAAAATCAAAAAGATTCTTACTGCCAGAAGACGATTTTATGAAGCCAGCCTTATACTTTTAGAATGTGATAATGCGTTTGCCGAAAAGGTCAAATACACTTTGGAAAATATGATATTTGCAAGCAAAGTGGTCAATATAGTCGGTGCCGGAGGACGTGCGCTTTCGATTGACACTTCCATGATTCGATTTTATCTAGAAACTGTTCGTAGAATCTGTGTGCGGGAAGAAAATATTGCGATTGATGTCCAAACACAAAAATGTTCGATTAAGCTTAATGATAAAATTACTGCTAGCATTCCAATCAAGGACGGTATAGGAATCAAAAGCCTGATGTTATCAAAATAGCAGCAGATAAATTTAAATATGATAATAAATTTATGTTGTAATATCACTACCGTTTTCATTATCGGGTATTAGGGCGAATCCCTAACGAGATTTACTGTTTGCGGCCTTTTGGGGGCACAAACAGTCTGCTCGCTAAGATGATACAGAAAAACCGGAGAAAGCAGTTTCGCTCTCTCCGGTTCATTCTATTTTACCCTGATTTTCTTTGGCATTACCTTTGAAAACTTGATGATTAAGTCTTCCACAGCGTCGGTATACCGCCCTTCCTGACGCAGTTTATTCCGAAACCAAATGAGATTTTGAATTGCAAAACTGCGTTCACTATCAGAAAGGTAGAGATGATATTTCTGCTTTCTCATACGAAAATCAACTCGCTGTTTACGATTTCAGCGGCTCGGTTTCGAATGTTATTCATCTTCTTCACCCATTCCATAGGATCATCGGCTTTCAATTTCTCCGTAACATTTTCCTGTTCGGAAATTGCGTTTACAAGGGATTGAAACATTAGCTCTGCCAGATGGTCAATCTCTGCCAGATGCTCGTTTAGCTTTCCGGCGGTCAGAAGATTGTAATACCGAATCCGGTGATGCTGCTTCAAATATTGCCGGTATCGTTGCCCCCATACACCAATTTTAACTTCTCTTTCGGGCGGTATTTTCAGATCGGGAAGTTCATAATCGCCTTGCCGGGTGTATGTACCGCCTGCTTCTTCATAAATGCTTTTCATCGAAAAAAACTCCTGTATTTTATGGTGCTTTCATTCTACAGAAGATTTTTAGGAAAAGCCAATGTGCCGATTGTAGTTTTAATGGTATATACAGAAAAAGAGTACGAACCTTTTGATTCGTACTCTCGTTTCTGCCCTGCAATGCCGGTTTCTGTGTGTTTTTCAGATACTGCCTTATACACACTCAGCAAAAGCTAAGCGGTTTTTTGCTCTATAACAAATGCGCAGAAAAATGCAAGGGGGTTATTTGTAGATTTTCCGTTCGAATTTTTGTGGAACATCACGATTTTTGAATTTTCTGCGTTGATTTGTCTAAAAAAAGCTTTTTTCAGTTGAAGAAATTCGTGTGTTGTGTTAAACTTGATACATTATATAAAAATACGGGAGGCAGACTTATGAGTCTTGTGGAGAAAGCAAAAGCCGGTTTGTCCAAAGTCCGGACTTACTGGAAAACACCGCCGCTCGGGCGGTATATGCCGTTTCGTGAAATTGCGGCATATGCCGGCGGCGGCATCGGCGCGTACTTTGTTATTACACTTGGTACAGCCTGCATTTTGGGAACCGGTAACACGCTGATTTCCAGCACGCTCGGCGTCGACGCAACCGATATGTATATCATGTATGTCATCGCCGTTCTCGTCAACATACCGCTTACCGGCATTCGCGCCAACATCATCGACAACACGCGAAACAAAGCCGGTAAATACCGCCCCTATATTGTCAGCATGGCAATCCCGACCGCGATCATATGTACCCTAATGGTCTGGTTCCCATATGACAAGCTCGGCGCGCTCGTCGGCGAGGGGATGTGGTTCGGTGAAACCCGGGCTTATGTTGCAAAATGTGCGCTAATCTTGATTTTTGACCTGATTTTGCACTTCTTCTATTATTTCTTCTATGACGGCTATGAAAACCTCATTCATGTGCTTTCTCCCAACACACAAGAGCGCGCGGACGCATCTGCCGTGAAGAGCATTGTGTATTCGTTGGCGCCCTCGATTGTCAGCCTTTTAACCCCGATTATTGCGCAAAACATTTTCCAGACCAACACAACCGATGTTCGTGTTTACAGATTCCTCTATCCGATTCTCGGCGTGGTCGGCATTTTGCTTTGCATTGTTGTTTACAAATACACCGAAGAAAAAATCGTCCAGGCGCGCACCCACGTTATTCAGATTAAATTCTCCGACGCGCTTCGGGAAGTGGCGAAAAACAAATATTTCTGGATTATCTCGCTTGCCTCGTGGATCGGCTTCTTAGAGTCCGCATACGCCAACATTTTGTTCTGGCTTTACAACTACGGCGGCGCGTGCAGCGGTAATGTTTACAGTATTATTATTACCGTTTACGGCAACGCTTCTTTGTGGGGCATGCTGCTCGCACCGTTCTGTATCCGCCGCTGGGGCAAAAAGGCGGTTTTGGTTGCCACCAACATTTTCAATATACTTTTCATTTTGATGATGCTGCCGATTACGACCGAAATCAGCGGCGCGACCATTTGGCTTGTTATGGGCTGCCTTTACCTCAACGCCTTTATGGGCGCGTTCATGCACATTTTGAACCCGGCGATTCAGGCGGATATCCGTGACTATCAGCAATACAGAACCGGCGAGCGCATCGACGGTATGTTCTCTGCGGTTTCCACCATCGGTTCGGTCATTGCGCTTGTCACTTCCTCGGTGCTGCCGGTTATTTACGAGCGCGGCGGTATCAACAAGGAAACGGCGGCGGTTGTCACCTCGAACCCCGCGGTTTTGAATCGGATGCTCGGCGACGGCAAAACCGTCGGTCAGATTTTGAGTGAACAGCTTGCCAACGGGCAGGATAACTACTCTAACGCCTATTCCGCCCTTTACGACCCGGATATCTTGCTTCACTTGCTGCAAGTGCTGATTGTCGTTTCGGCGGTCGGCGCACTGTTAAACGTTTTGCCGTTCCTTTGGTATGATTTCAATGAGCGCAAACAGAAGTCTGTTGTCCGCGTTTTGAAAGTCCGCGCGCTGTTTGAAGATTACGGCAACGGCGTTCTCGATAACGGCCGGTTGGTCGAAGCGATTGACATTATCCGTCAGGCGAAAACCATGGCTGTTATGCCGAAAAAAGAACTCAGCAAAGACATTTATAAAAAGGCACAGGGCAAAGCCGCCAAAAAAGCGGCGAAAAAAGAATATTACGACACGCGCGACTATAACGACGAAGTCGAAATTGCGAAGTTTGTCTGCGATGAACTCGATAAATTCTCCACGCCGCTGTTCCAGTATAAATTGAGCGTCTACCGCAAAGTTTACGCCGCAGGCTTGCAGGGCGTTTACAATGCCGATATGAACGCGATTAAACAGAAACTTGCCGACGCAAGAGCTCTGCCGCGTACCACGAAAGCGGAAAAAGAACTGCGCAGCTTCGCGATTGAAGAAGCCAGAATCGAAAAACGGTCCCGCAAGACGATTGACAAATATTTTAAAGACCCTGCCGAATTTGTCCAGCCGGATTTTGCGGTGCTTGAAGGCTTCTATGAAAAAGAAGACAACTGCGACGAACAGCTTAAAGCGATGTATGCAGAACTTCGCATTGCCAAGAAAGCGAATGACCGCGCTCGCGTCGAAACGCTGAAAGAGAATATCAAAGAAACTTCAGCCGTTCGAAAAGCGGCGCGCGCAGACAGCAAAGCCGAAATGGAAAAACACGCCTATTTCAGCCGCGCTGCAAAGCCTTATCTCGATGCGGAAAAGCTGATTAAACAGGAAGAAAATTATCAGCACTTAGACGAAATTACCGCCATGTATGACGAAGCGAAAGCCAGCTATGAACAAGAGCTTGCCGAAGCCGAAGAACAAAGAAAACGTTTGGAAGCGGAAGAAAAGGCCTATGCCGAAAAGCTGAAAGCGGAAAAAGCGGCGAAGAAGCAAAAGAAAAAATAAACTGTAAAAAGAACGCGCGGGCGCTAATTAAAGCGCCCGCGTACTTTTATACCCTTTGAACCCTTGAAAAAATTACCATTTTGTGCTATAATCCAACTTCTAAGGGAGATTCGCATCAAATTTTGGCAGAAATGAGGGACAAACTTGGAAAATGCGTGTCAGATAAAACTGAATCCGGTCAAGTTTACCGATTTTCGGCTGTGCTATTGCGGCTATGAGGAGTGCGAACCCGGCCACAGCTTCGGGCCGGCGGTCAAAAGCCATTATGTGTTGCACTATGTGTTAAGCGGTAAAGGTGTTTTCCGGTTGAACAACCAGTTATATACCGTTTCCAAAGGCGAAGCGTTTTTAATTCCGCCCGATGTGCGTGCCTTTTACGCCGCCGACAACGACGACCCGTGGGTTTACCTTTGGGTGGGGTTTGACGGCGACAGCGCCGAAGCGTATTTGAAAGAAATGAAATTGCTCGGTGCGAAAAAGCCGGTTTTCACTTTGACCAAAGGGATTGAATTAAAGCAAATCGTCATGGAAATGCTCAAGCACAACACCGCGGGAATTGAAAACGAATTTGCCCTCCAGGGGCTTTTGTGCAAGTTCTTTTCGATTGTCTGTTCGGAAGTGACCCGCCGCGGCAGAAAGGCCGAGGACGACAGCAAGCAAAATTATTACATACGCAAGGCGATTGAGTATATCCGCGACAACTATTCCAACGGCGTCAACGTTTCCGATGTTTCGGAATATGTCGGCTTAAACCGCAGCTACCTGTTTACGCTGTTTCAAGATCATCTCGGGATTTCTCCGCAGAAATATTTGAGCAACTTCCGTCTCGAGCGCGCCTGTGAACTTTTGAAAGCGACAAACTACTCGATTGAAGATATTTCCTATTCCTGCGGCTACCGTGACCCCTTGGTGTTTTCCAAGGCGTTTAAAAAGCTGTACGGCGTTTCCCCGCTGAAATTTCGTAAAGAGTGCTAAACACATTATAGCAATAAAAAATCAGACCCCCGTTCCGAAAGAACGGGGGTCTTGTGTTTTTTCTTTATTTTAAAAGCGTCGCCATGTCCTTCGGCATCGGCGCGGTGATTTCCAAACCTTCGCCGGTCACGGGGTGGGTGAAACGGACTTTTTCGCAGTGGAGTGCCTGGTGTGAAAGCCGCGTGTCCGTGCTGCCGTACATGGTGTCGCCGACTAAAGGCACGCCGAGATAAGCGAAATGCACGCGGATTTGATGTGTGCGTCCGGTTTCGGGGCGAACGCGCAACAGCGTAACAACGCCGTCTGATTTCAGTGCCTCCCAGTTTGTCACAGCGCGCTCGCCGCCTTCTCCGACCGCGCGCAGCGTCTTTCCGGGGTCGGGGCGAATAATCGGCGCGTCGATAACTCCGCTGCCCGAAAACACACCGCCCGCAACCGCCAAATATTCTTTGTGAATTTGCCCGGCAAGCCGCGCGGCGCAGTATTTGTTGCGCGCACAAATCACCACGCCCGAAGTGCCTTTATCGAGCCGCCCGACCGCGCGAAACACCGCGGGACAGCCTTTTTCGGTGAGATAATAGGCGAGCGCGTTCGAAAGCGCATCGCCTTGGTGGTTGTGCGTTTCGTGCATGGCAAGACCGGCAGGTTTGTTAATTAAAATCAAGTCGTCGTCTTCAAATAAAATATCCAGCGGCATTTTGACCGGTGCCGAAACCGAAACGCTGTCGTCGTCCGGAATGAGCAGCGCGAGCCGGTCACCGGCGTGCAGAAAATCCACGGTGCGGATGTGCGCGTCGTTTACCGTGATGCCCGCTTTGTCGCGTTTTAAAACGCAAAGCATACGGTAAGAGACCTTCGCTTCGTTTTTCAAAAATTCCTTGACCTTTTTGCCCTCGTAACTTTCGGGAATTTGAAATTCCAGCCTGCGCGCCATCTCGTCACCTCGTTTCTTTTTGTAATCTCTTGCATTATAGCACGATTTTGTGTAAAATAATATCAGAAATTTTAAAGGGGGAAAGACGATGCAGCTTTTGCTTTTGATTATACACGACCCGAAACAAATGGAAACGATTTTGGTGCGTATGATGGAAGCGGGAATTCGCGGCGGTTCGCTTGTCGAGTGTGAAGGCGTTTTACAGGCAATCGGCGCAAGCCGCGGGGAAAAGCCACCGGTGTTCAGCTCTCTTCGTCAATATTTAAACCCCGACAGCGAGCGGAAAAATAAAATGCTGCTGTCCGCCATGTCCGCCGAAGAAATCGGGAAAGCCCACGAAATCGTCGAAGAGGTCACCGGCGGGCTCGACAAAGCCAATACCGGTATTTTCTTAAGTTTGCCGATTGGGTTTTCCGACGGCGTGCGGTAACCTGCAAATTTCATAAAAACCAATCGTTCAGAAACTCGTGTTTGTCAAAAACGCGGGTTTCTTTTTGTGAAGAAAAAGCGTATAATACTGTCGGAAATGAAAAAGGGAAGATGAAACTATGGAAGCCTATACGATTTTTAAAAGTCTTTGTATCATTATCGTCGCGGCAAAACTGTTCGGCATCGCCGCGCGAAAAATCAAAGTACCGCAGGTCGTCGGTGAAATCATTGCCGGTCTTGTAATCGGTCCGAGCGTTTTGGGGCTTGTGGACCAAAGCGATTTTTTATCGCAGGTCGCGGAAATCGGCGTTGTGCTTTTGATGTTTACCGCGGGTCTCGGCACAAACCTCCACGATTTGATGCGCACCGGCCTTAAAGCGTTCGCCATAGCCTGCGCCGGCGTGTTGGTTCCGCTTGTGGGCGGCACGATTTTGTATATGGCAATTTACGGCTTTTCGCCGTGGGGTTCGCCCGATTTTTACCGCGCGGTGTTCATCGGCGTGATTATGACCGCCACCTCCGTGAGCATCACCGTCCAGGCGCTGAAAGAACTCGGCAAGCTTTCCACCGAAGTGGGCACAACCATTTTGAGCGCCGCGATTATCGACGATGTGCTTGGGATTATTGTCCTGACCTTTGTCATCGGCATGGCGGGCGGCGAGGTGCAGCCGGTTTCCGTGCTTTTAAAAACCGTCCTCTTTTTCGTGTTTGCCTTTGTGGTCGGCTTTATTATTTACAAGGTGTTCCGCTGGGGTGACAAGCGTTGGCCGCACACCCGCCGCATTCCGATTATGGGCCTTGCCCTGTGTCTTGGAATGGCCTATGTCGCGGAACGCTGTTTCGGCATTGCCGACATCACCGGCGCCTATGTCGCGGGCATCATTTTGTGTAGCATCCACGACTCCAATTACATCGCCGAAAAAATGGACATCGAATCCTATATGCTGTTCGGCCCGGTATTTTTCGCAAGCATCGGCTTAAAAACCACGCTCGATACGGTTTCCGGCGAATTGATTTTGTTCGCAGTCGGCTTTATTATAGTCGCGCTTGTTTGCAAGATAATCGGGTGTTCTTTCATGGCGAAACTTTGCCGCTTTAACTGGGGCGATTCACTTAAAATCGGTGTCGGCATGATGACACGCGGCGAAGTCGCGCTGATTGTCGCGCAAAAAGGGCTGTCGAGCGGCATTATCTCTTCCGCCTATTTCACCCCGGTCATTTTGCTGATTCTGATTTCATCGATTGTAACCCCCATTTTCTTAAAACTACTGTTCACCCACGGGGAAAAGCAAGACACTCCGAAAACAGCCAAAGCGCAATAAAAAAGAAAAAGGCAGCAGGGAAGTTTCCACGCTGCTTTTTATTTGTGTTTCCCGCGCCGCACGCGATTTTTGCTTGTCTAAATTGCCGTTTTTAAAGCCATAGCAGTCGAAAGGATTGCTATGGCTTACTTTTTTCGCCTTTTTGAACATTTTTATGGTCATATACAACAGTTGTCGTAAAAAGTCGGAAAGATTTTTGTGATTTTTCACAGAATTTTACACTTTTTTTTTCAATCCAAAGTCATTGAAAAACAGGTTTGAAAGTGCTATAAATATAGAATATATTTATAGGGAAAGGTGTGTTTTCTGGAATTTATGGCACTGGTCACAATGAAAGAACTGCTGGACCGGGCAGAGGAGCAGGGGGTTGCCGTCGGCGCGTTCTCCGTCGGCAATATGGAAATGGTTATGGGCGCGGTAAAAGCGGCCGAAGAACTGGAAACGCCGATTATTTTGCAAATTGCTGAGGTGCGCTTGCCGCATTCTCCGCTGGAACTGATGGGGCCGATGATGCTTGCCGCCGCCGAAAACGCAGCGGTAGACATCGCGGTGCATTTGGACCACGGGCTTCACCCCGAAACCGTTGCAAAGGCTTTAGACATCGGCTTTACGTCCGTTATGTTTGACGGCTCACAGCTGCCGCTTGAAAAAAATATAGAAATCGTCAAAAATATTGTCCATCTCGCAAGCGACTACGACGCCACAGTCGAAGCGGAGCTCGGCGTGGTCGGCGGTAACGAGGGCGAGGGGAAAGCGCACGAGGTTTTGTGCACGAACCCTGCCGACGCCGTCCGGTTCTGTGACGAAACCGGTATTGACGCGCTCGCCGTCGCCATAGGCAATGCCCACGGCAATTATCCGGTCTTGCCGTCACTTCGGTTTGACGTGCTCGAAGAAATTCACAAAGCGGTCCGCGTGCCGCTCGTGCTGCACGGGGGAACGGGCATCACCGCCGAAATGTTCCGCCGCTGCATTTCTTTAGGCGTTCGTAAAATTAACATCGCCACCGCTTCTTTTGACAGCCTCGCGCAATACGCAAAAGCGTATTGCGATAATAAACCGGAAAAGCCCAACTATTTTGAACTTTCCGCCTGTGAAGTCGAAGGCGTCTATCAAAACGTTAAAAAACACATTGAAATATTTAATATGAAGTGAGGGAGCGCCATATGCAGTACATACAATTTGACCAAAGCAAACCTTATGATTTAATTTTGCTCGGCCGCGTGGCGGTCGATTTTAACCCGGTCGATTATTATTGCCCGTTAAACGAAAGCACAACCTTTAAACGCTATCTCGGCGGTTCGCCCGCCAATATCGCGGTGGGTCTTGCAAGGCTCGGCAAGAAAATCGGCTTTTTTGCGCGTGTGTCTGACGACCAGCTCGGCACCTTTGTCACCGACTTTTTTGAGAATGAAGGGATCGACACTTCCCACATCAAGCGCTGCACAAACGGTGAAAAAATCGGTCTGACCTTTACCGAAATCAAATCCGAAACCGAAAGTTCTATTTTAATGTACCGCAACGAAGCGGCCGATTTGAAACTCGACGTCGCCGACATTGACGAAGACTATTTGAAACAGGCGAAAGCACTTTTGATTTCCGGCACGGCGCTTGCCGAAAGCCCGTCGCGCGAAGCGGCGCTTAAAGCGGTGGCGCTTGCCAAACGCAATAACGTGCCGATTATTTTCGACATTGACTACCGCGCCTACAACTGGAAAAACAAAGACGAAATCGCGATTTATTATTCCGCGGTCGCAAAAGAAGCGGATGTCATTTTAGGCTCTCGTGAGGAATATGACCTTACGCAAAGCTTAATAAAACCCGGCATGACCGACGCCGAAACCGCCGCACTGTGGCACGGTTACAACGCGAAAATCGTCATCATCAAACACGGCAAGGACGGCTCCACCGCCTACACCAACGACGGCGAAAGCTATTCGATTAAGCCGTTCCCCGTGAAGCTCTTGAAATCTTTCGGCGGCGGCGACGGTTACGCTTCCGCGTTCCTCTATGGCCTGTTTGAGGGTTTTGATATGATGGACGCGCTCGAATTCGGTTCGGCTTCCGCGGCGATGCTGGTTGCGTCCCATGCCTGCTCGCAGGATATGCCCACCGTGGATGCGGTCAAGGAATTCATCCGAAAAGAAAAGGAAGAATACGGCGAAATGGTCGCGCGCGGCTGATTTTGTCTTTTTGCAACAGTATTTTTTTGGAGATGAAGCTTTATGTATGATAACCCGGCTTATAATGCAAAGAACGAAAAAATCCTTTGCGAAATGGGCGGCAAAAACGCCGAAATGCTGATGGACATTCGCGTCAAGCTTTTGTCCGCCGGCGAAAGCGTTACGATTTGCGACGCGGCGAACGAAACCGCCGTGATGCTCCTTGCGGGCGAAGTGAAATTCGCGTTCGACGGCAAAGAAGAAACCGCAAAACGGCAAAGCCCGTTTGCCGAAAAGCCCTATTGCCTGCATTTTTCCAAAGGATTGCAGGTGAAAGTGACTGCGCTCGAAGACAGCCGCATTTTAATTCAGCAAACCGATAATGATAACGACTTCGGCTTTGTTTGGTATACGCCTGCGGACTGTATGCTCCAGGAATTCGGCAAAGCGCAGTGGAACGGCACCGCCCACCGCCAGGTGCTCACGGTGTTTGACTATGAGTCCGCGCCTTATTCCAATATGGTGCTCGGCGAAGTGTTCCACAAGCCCGGCTGTTGGTCGAGCTACCCGCCGCATTATCACCCCCAGCCGGAACTCTACTATTATGAGTTCGACAAGCCCCAGGGCTTCGGCGTCGGTTTTAACGGCGACGAGTGCTATAAGGTCGAAAACGGCGGCTGCCTTTCAATTACCCCGATGAAAACCCACCAACAGGTCGCGGCGCCCGGCTATTCCATGTATTACGTCTGGATGATTCGCCATTTGGACGGCGACCCGTGGCGCAAGACCCGGATTGACGCGCCGGAACACAAGTGGCTTTTAGACGCCGAATAAGGAGGAAACCAAATGCCATATATGACCACCGCACAAGCTCTTGTGCGCTTTTTAGATAACCAGTATGTCTCTTTCGACGGCAAAGAAACCAAATTCGTGGAGGGCATCTTCACCATTTTCGGCCACGGTATCGTCTGCGGCCTCGGCGAAGCGCTCGACTCGAATCGCGGGGGACTGACGGTTTTCCAGGGCAAAAATGAACAGGGCATGGCGCACGCTGCTACCGCCTTTGCAAAGCAGAATAACCGCCGCAAAATCATTGCCTGTTCCTCTTCTATCGGTCCGGGCGCTGCCAATATGATTACCGCGGCGGCAACCGCAACGGTCAACCAAATTCCGTTGCTTTTGTTCCCGGCGGATGCGTTTTCCACCCGCCAGCCCGACCCCGTGCTTCAGCAGTTTGAACAGGTGAACTCCCTTGCGACAACCACCAACGACGCTTACAAAGCCGTTTGCCGCTATTGGGACAGAATCGCCCGTCCCGAACAACTGATGAGCGCCATGCTCAACGCGATGCGCGTGCTGACCGATACGTCGAGTACCGGCGCGGTCTGCATTTCCCTGCCGCAGGACGTTGAGGGCGAAAGCTATGACTTCCCCGAAGAATTTTTGAAAAAACGTGTCCATAAAATCACCCGTATCGCCCCGAGCGCAGAAGAGGTCTCGGACCTTGCCGAAATTTTAGCGGGCGCGAAAAAGCCGCTTGTCATCTGCGGCGGCGGCGTGCGGTATTCGGAAGCGGGCGAAGTGCTCGAAAACTTCTGCCACACATTTAACATTCCGTTTGCCGAAACCCAAAGCGGCAAAACCGCCTGCCTTTCCTCTGACGAATACAACCTCGGCGGGCTTGGTGTCACCGGCAACTCCGCGGGCAACGACATCGCGAAAGAAGCCGACGTTATTTTGGGTGTCGGCACACGCTTTTCCGATTTCACAACCGGCTCAAAATCCCTGTTCCGCGCAGACGCCAAGGTGCTGACGATTAACACCTCCCGCTTTGACGCTTATAAGCTCGGCGCGGTAAAACTGGTCTGTGACGCAAAACTCGGAATTCTTGCTTTACATAATGCGCTTGAAGCGCGCGATTATCGTTCCGGCTACACCACCGAAATCAAAGCCGCCAAAGACGGCTGGGAAAAGGAAATGCAGTTCTTAGCGGACTATGCTTACAATAAAGATTTCAAGCCGCTCATTGCCGCGGGCGACCCGCGCACCATTCCCGAATTTGCAGAGCGCTTCGGCACGATTACCCAAACGGCGGCGGTCGCAAAAGTGCGTGAGCTGATTCCGGCTGACGCAATTTGTGTGGGCGCGGCAGGCTCGCTTCCGGGCGACCTTCAAAGAATGTGGACCTCCGACAGCCGCTATTCTTACAACATGGAATACGGCTATTCCTGCATGGGTTATGAAATCGCCGGCGCGTTCGGCTCGAAGCTCGCTTCTCCCGAAAAAGAAGTGTACGCGATGTGCGGCGACGGCAGCTATCTGATGCTCCATTCCGAGCTTGTGACCTCGATTCAAGAGCACAAAAAAATCAATGTTCTCTTGTTTGACAACAGCGGTTTCGGCTGTATCAATAATCTGGAAATGTCCAACGGCATCGGCAACCTTGCCACGGAGTTCCGCTTCCGCGACGAAAACGGCAATTTGCTCGGCGACCTTGTCCCGATTGATTTTGCCAAGGCGGCGAGCGGCTACGGGGTAAAGACCTATACGGCGCGGACCATGGAAGAACTCGAAGCGGCGCTTTTAGACAGCCAAAAGCAAACGGTGTCTACGCTTATCGACATCAAGGTTTTGCCGAAATCCATGACTGACGGTTACGGTGCGTGGTGGAACGTCGGCGTGGCGAGCACCTCTCAAAACGAAGCGGTGCGCGCGGCGTATTCCCAGAAACAAGAAAACTTAGAGAAAGCGAGAAAATACTGATGTTAGACAGAAACAAAGTCAAACTCGGCATTGCGCCGATTGCGTGGACCAACGACGATATGCCGGACCTCGGCGCGGAAAATACCTTTGAACAGTGCATTTCCGAAATGGCGCTGGCGGGCTTTACCGGCTGTGAGGTGGGCAACAAATACCCGAAAGATGTCGTCGTTTTGAAAAAAGCGCTCGATTTGCGCGGCATGCAAATCTGCAACGCGTGGTTTTCCACGTTCTTAACGACAAAGCCCTATGAAGAGACCGAACGCGATTTTATCCGCCATATCACGTTCTTAAAGGAAATGGGCGCGAAGGTCGTCGGTGTTTCCGAGCAGGGCCATTCCATTCAGGGCACGGACAAATCCATTTTCCGCGATAAATACGTGATGAACGACGAAGAGTGGGATTTGCTTTGCACCGGGCTTAATAAACTCGGCAAAGTGGCAAAGGATATGGGCATTTCGCTTTGCTTCCACCACCATATGGGCACCGTCGTCCAGACTGCGGCGGAAATCGACCGCATGATGGAAAACACCGACCCAGAGCTTTTCGGGCTTCTGTTTGACTCGGGACATCTCGCTTACTGCGGCGAAGATTATATGGCGGTTCTCAAAAAATACGCCGACCGGATAAAGCACGTCCACTTGAAAGACATTCGCCCCGAAGTGATTGAAAAGGTCAAGGCGGAAAATCTGAGTTTCTTAGACGGCGTGCGCCTCGGCACATTCACCGTGCCCGGCGACGGCGCAATCGACTTTAAGCCGATTTTTGACGTGCTCGAAGAAACCGGCTATGAAGGTTATGTCTTGGTTGAAGCCGAACAGGACCCCGCCAAAGCGAACCCGTTTGAATATGCGCTCAAAGCCCGGCAGTATATCGCCGAGGTTTCGGGGCTTTAATACAGGGAAAAATATTGAAGGAGTAAATCTATGGCAGTCGAAAAATTACAGTATTTTGTAAACGGTCAGTTCAAGGATTCCAAAACGGATACCTGGTATGACCTGCACAATCCGAGCACCGGCGAAGTCACCGGCCAGGCGCCTTGCTGCACCAACGATGAGGTATTGGAAGCTATCGCGGCGGCAAAAGCGGCTTACCCGGGCTGGCGCGCGGTTCCGGCAATCAAGCGCGCACAGATTCTCTACAAAATCCGCGATTTGATTATGGAAAACATGGAAGAACTCACCATGAGCGTCGCGAAAGAAAACGGTAAGGTCTGGAGCGAAGCAGAAGGCGATGTCTTGAAAGCCAAAGAGGGGACAGAGCTCGCCACGCAAGTGCCGTCTTTGATGATGGGCGAAAGCATGATGGACGCGTCCACCGGCTATGATACCGTCAAATATCGTGAACCCATCGGCGTTTTCGCGGGCATCGTGCCGGTCAACTTCCCGGCGATGATTCCGTTCGGCTGGATGGCGCCCACCTGCATTGCCTGCGGCAATACGATGGTGCTCAAAGCCGCGTCGCTTACGCCGAAAACCGCTATGCTGTTCGCGAAAATTTATAAAGAAGCGGGCGTGCCTGACGGCGTTATCAACGTCGTGACCTGCTCGCGCAACGAAATCAATACCATTTTGGACCACCCCGACGTCAAAGGCATTACCTTCGTCGGCTCGACGCCGGTCGGCTTAAAAATTTATCAGCGTGCCGCTGCGGCGGGCAAACGCTGCCAGGCGCTTTGCCAGGCGAAAAACCACGCGCTGGTTATGGCGGACGCCGCGCTCGAAAGAACCGTTGCCGGCGTTATTAACTCCGCTTACGGCTGCGCCGGTCAGCGCTGCATGGCGCTTTCCTGCTGTGTCGTCGAAGAAGCGATTGCCGACAAATTCGTTGCGGAGCTGAAAAAGCAGGCTTCTAAAATTAAAGTCGGCCCGTCGTGGGATAAAACCTCGAAACTCGGCCCGATTACCTATGAAAAGCACTACAAAGAAGTCCTTGCTCACAATGACAAAGGCGTCGCCGAGGGCGCAGAATTGGTGCTCGACGGCAGAAATTATAAGGTCGAAGGCTATGAAAACGGCTATTTCGTAGGCCCCACGATTTTCGACCATGTCACCGAAGATATGACCATCGGCCGCGACGAGGTGTTCGGCCCGGTGCTTTGCATCAAGCGCTGCAAGGATTTCAAAGAAGGCCTTGCGATTATGAACGCGAACCCCTATGCCAACGGCTCGGTTATTTATACCCAAAGCGGCTATTTTGCGCGTGAATTTGCACGCCACACCGACGGCGGTCAGGTCGGCATCAACGTCGGCATTCCCGTGCCGGTCGGCTTCTTCCCGTTCTCGGGCCACAAACAGTCGTTCTTCGGCGATTTGCATTGCCTCGGCAAAGACGCTTACCGCTTCTTCACCGAAAGCAAGGCCGTCACAACCCACTGGTTTGACGAAGAAGAAAAAACCACGACCGAAGTTTCCACTTGGGACGGCACCATTTAAAACATGGAAAACGACTTTCCGAAACGAAAGCACCCAAGGCTCAAAAACTATGATTACAGCCAAAACGGATATTATTTTGTGACCATCTGCGCTTCAAACAGACGCTGCGTGTTCGGTACGCACCAAAATGTAGGGCGGGGGCTTGCTCCCGCCGAGAACACACACCACCCGGTAGGGCGGGGGCTTGCTCCCGCCGAGAACACACACCACCCGGTAGGGCGGGAACCTGCTCCCGCCGCGCAGAACAGCCGAATTGTTTTAACTCCCCGTGGTGAAATCGCAAAACAGCAGCTTGCCGCGTTAGAAAAACGATATGATTTTGTCCGTGTGGATCAATATGTAATCATGCCGAATCATATCCATATGATTCTCGTTTTGGAAGGGAAGGCGGGAGCAAGCCCCCGCCCTACGCTGTCGGACATTCTTTGCGCATATAAATCTCTGACAACGCGAACCTGTAACGTAGCTTTCAATACCCCAGGAGAAAAATTGTTCCAAACGTCGTTTTATGAAAAAGTCATCCGAAGCGACGAGGGGTATTTTGCGGCGTGTCAATACATTTCGGAAAATCCGCGCAAATGGAAAAACGACGAATATTATAAGTGATTTTGGAGGAAATCTATGTTAAATATCGGCATCATCGGCGCCGGCCGAATCGGCAAGGTGCATTTGGAATCCATTTCCTATCATGTCAAAAACGCGACGGTCAAAGCCGTGGCGGACCCCTTTATGAACGACGAGACCAAGGCGTTTATCGAAAGCTTTGGTGTGGAAAAAATCTATACTGACTATCAAAAGATTTTAGACGACCCCGAAATCGACGCGGTGCTCGTCTGCTCTTCAACCGATACCCACGCCGACATTTCCATTGCCGCTATTGAAGCGGGCAAACACGTGTTCTGCGAAAAGCCGGTCGACCACTCTGTCGCCAAGATTCAGGCGGTCGCCGACGCACTCGCAAAACACCCCGAAATCAAATTCCAGGTCGGTTTTAACCGCCGCTTTGACCACAACTTTGCCGCAATCCGCAAAGCCTACGACGCGGGCAAAATCGGCGAAGCCCATATTTTGAAAATCACTTCGCGCGACCCTGAACCGCCGAACCCCGCTTATATCAAAGTTTCCGGCGGCATCTTTCTCGATATGACCATTCACGATTTTGATATGGCGTGCTTTTTAACCAACAGCGATGTCGAGGAACTTTATGTCAACTCCGCGGTGCTCGTCGACCCCGCAATCGGCGAACAGGGCGACGTCGATACCGCGATTATCACGATGAAAATGGCAAACGGCGCTTTGGCGGTGATTGACAATTCCCGCCGCGCGGCTTACGGCTATGACCAGCGCGCCGAGCTGTTCGGCTCAAAAGGCATGGTCGCAACGTCCAACGACACGCTGTCCTCCGCCGTCATTTCCGACGAAAACGGTGTGACCGGCGAAAAGCCGCTGTTCTTTTTCTTGGAGCGCTATATGGCATCGTTCTCCGAAGAAATGCGGCAGTTTGTTGACGCGTGCGAAAACAATACCGAAGTGCCGGTCGGCATCCACGCCGGTATGCAGTCCGTGAAAATCGGCCTCGCCGCCAAAAAGAGCGTTGCCGAACACAGACCGGTCAAGCTTTCTGAAATTCAGTAATATTGATTTAAAAAACTCCGCGAATTGTTTTCGCGGAGTTTTGCTTTTTTCAAAAATACATACAAGTTTTCCAATTTGTGTAAAAAAAGACGGTAAACACTTGATTTTACAGGAAAAATACACTATTATTATTAAGTATTTGCCAATAGGCGACAAGGAGGAGAAGATATGAAAGAAGAAAACAGAAAATACGCCGAAGAAGCCTATTCCATCGTCCGTCATGCGGCGGAAAAAATCGGCTCTCGTCTGCCGGGCTCCGACGGTGAAAGAAAATTCGCAGACTACATGGGCGACAAGCTCAAAGAAATCGGCATCACCCCGACAAGAGAAGAATTTGCGGTTTCGCCGCGCGCGTCCATCGGCGGTATTCCTTATGCCGGTTGGTTCGGCGTTGCCATGAGCGCGCTCGTCTACTTCGCACTCGGCATCAACTCGCTTTGGTTCGGCATGGCGCTCGCCGGTATTTGCTGTCTTTTGTGGCTTGTTTTGAGCGTATTTTTATATAAACCCTGGTTCGATATGTTCTTTAAACAGGAGATTTCCCAAAATACATACGGCGAACTTGTGCCGGAAGACGGCAAATATGATTACACAATCATTTTGTCCGGCCACACCGATACAAGTTGGAACTGGCGTCACTCCGAACATGCGTATAAATATCGCGACAAGCCGATTCTCGGTATCCTTGCAACTTACGGCAAGGTCGGCTTCGGCGCAATTTGCGTGTTATTCTTAATCGGCGCTTCCATAGCGATTGCAACCGTTATCGGCGGCTGCTACATGAACGCCAACTGGGCGCTTGAGACTTACTATTCCGCCTCTTTCCAAAACTTCCTGCTTGCAATGCACTTCTTACCGATTGTCACCGCAATCGGCAGCGCGTTTGTCGTCATGTGGGGCGACCCGAACGACCGCAACGCTTCCCGCGGTGCAATGGATAACGCGACCGGCTGCGCTTTGAGCTATGCCGTGATTAAATATTTCAAGGAAAATCCCGACAAAATGCCGAAAAACTGCCGCATTATTGATTTCAACTGCGGTTCCGAAGAAGCGGGCCTTCGCGGCTCCATGGCGTTTGCCGAAGAGCACAAAAACGACGAAATGCTCAAAAACGCATGGAATATCAACATCGACTCCGTTGCTGACGAAGAGTATTTTGAAGTTGTTATCAAAGACGACTGGCAGTTCACCCGCTTCGACAAAGATATGGAGCAGATGTTCAAAGATACTTTCCAAGAACTCGGCATTGTCAGCAAAACCGGCGGCTGCATTCACAACCCCGTCGGCGGCTGCGACAGCACCCCGATGACCAAAGCGGGTGTCAAATCCGTCACTTTCGCGGCACAGAACCCGGTGCTTACGCACTATTATCACACCTGGCGCGATACGCATGAGCGTTTCTCGATGGAAACCGTCGGCGACGGCTTCGACGTGGTGCTCGGCGTGATTGAAAAAATCGCGGCGTTCCAGGAAAAGAACGGCTACAACGGCCCGCAGAAATAAAAACGCTTACACAAATTAAAAAAGACCCGGCTGCTTTAGCAGTCGGGTTTCTTTTTTGCCTCTATTTTATTCTTCCGAAAAATCAGCAGACCAGCTAAATGAAAAACTTTTCCCTGCGGGGAGCGTTTCAATCCCGCGCTTTTTCGAAAAATCTTCGACTTTTTCATAGCTGTCGTTGATGCCGTGCCACGGCTCAATGCAGACAAACGGCGCGTTCGGCTTTGCCCAAATCGCAAGAAAAGGCACGTCGCCGAACGTGAAATGCACTTTGGTGCGGCTTTTTTCGCAGTTCAGCGTGACCGACTTTGACTGCACACCCTCAAAAATCAGCGCGTCTTTGTCAAACAGATGCTCGGTGATTGTCAGCGTGTCGCTGTTTTCCAAAATCAAATCTTTTTCACCGGTGATGACCGAATCGTGGTCGATGCGCTCGCTTATAAGCGTTTCAGGCTTTTCAAACACCAGCTTGTCGCCGACGGCGCAGTTAAAAGCCGGGTGCGCGCCCAGCGAAAAATACATCGTGCAGTCGTTGGTGTTTTTCACCGTGTGCGTCACGGTCAGGCGGTTGCCGTCGAGTGAAAAGGTGATATACAGTTCATAGCGATAAGGGTAGTGGAGAAGCGTGTCCTCATTTTCTTTCTGCAAAAAGACCAGTTTGTCGTCCGTTTGCTCGACACACTGAAACGCCCGGTGCCGCGCAAGCCCGTGGCGGATAATTTCATAGGTTTTTCCGCCTATGACGCATCGGTCGTTTAAAAGCTTTCCGATAATCGGGAACAAAATCGGCGATTGCCCGTTCCAAATTGCGGGGTTTCCCTGCCAAAGGAACTCGTGCCCGGTCTTTTGTGACTTTATGCTCGAAAGCACCGCGCCGAAATCTTCCACCTCAATTTTTAAATCTGTATTTTGCATTGCAGCGCGCATACGCATCCTCCTTTACGTTTCCACTAAATCATAGCACCAAATGTGGCGTGCGTCTATCTTTTTTTACGAAAAAAAACAAGATATTGTGGTTTCTTATTGACAGGAGCCCGTGAAGGGTGTAAATTTATATAAAATAGAAAAACGGGGGAGATATTATGTCGAAAAAACAAAAAGTAGCTGTCGGCGACGCCGGCATCTACGACGCCAGAACCTTAGGCGTTCCGAAAATGCTGGTCCTCGGATTCCAGCACATGTTCGCTATGTTCGGCGCAACCGTGCTCGTTCCGCTGCTTACCGGCCTCGACGTCGCCACAACACTTTTGATGGCGGGCCTCGGAACGTTGCTGTTCCACGTGATTACCGGTATGAAGGTGCCAGCCTTCCTCGGCTCGTCCTTCGCGTTCCTCGGCGGTTATGCCGCTGTGGCGCCTATGCTTGAAGACGGAAGCGCAAACAAAGAAATGCTTCCTTATGCGTGCTTGGGCGTTGCGGTTGCCGGCCTTGTTTACCTTGTGCTTGCGGTGTTAATCAAAATTGTAGGCGTTCACAAGGTTATGCGCTTTTTCCCGCCCGTTGTTACCGGGCCTATCATCATCGCCATCGGTTTGGGCCTTTCGGGTTCGGCTGTTGACAACTGCTCGGCGAACTGGCCGCTTGCCATTATCGCTTTGGCGATAGTAATTGTCTTTAACATCTGGGGCAAAGGCATGTTGAAAATCATTCCCATTTTGCTCGGCGTTCTCGGTTCTTATGCCGTCGCGCTCATCGTCGGCAACGGCTTCGGCGTTGAGGGTTGGGCAATCGACTTTTCGGCCGTGGCAGACGCCGCTTGGATCGGTCTTCCCGTGCACAAAAGCAACACGATTTTTGCCATTGACTGGACCCAGCACAGCCTGATCATCAGCTCGATTATCGCCATTGTACCCATTTCGCTTGCGACTATGATGGAGCACATCGGCGATATTTCCGCCATCAGCGCGACAACCGAAAGAAACTTCATTAAAGACCCCGGCCTGCACAGAACGCTTACCGGCGACGGTCTTGCAACCACTTTCTCCGCGATTTTCGGCGGCCCCGCAAACACCACTTATGGTGAAAACACCGGCGTTCTTGCGCTTTCCAAAGTGTATGACCCCAGAGTGATCCGACTTGCGGCGCTTTTTGCAATCATCCTTTCCTTCTCGCCCAAATTCGCGGCTATTGTCAGCTCCATTCCCACGGCGATTATCGGCGGTATCTCCTTCGTGCTTTACGGTATGATTTCCGCAATCGGTGTCCGCAACGTGGTTGAATCCAAAGTGGACTTCACAAAGAGCCGCAACCTGATTATTGCTGCCGTGATTTTGGTTTCCGCACTGGGTCTCGGTACTGCGGCGACGTTCTCAATCGGTTCGGTTACCATTTCTCTCTCCGCGCTTGCGGTTGCCTCCATTGCAGGCATTGTTCTCAACGCCATTCTTCCCGGCAAGGATTATGACTTTTCCGAGGACGAGCCCAAAGATACGGGCGTTAACTTCTCCGTCGGCGCGAACTCCAAACGCCAGGAGAAAGAACCGAAAGAAGAGCAGGACGTGAAAGCGGAAGAAGCCAAAGAGAAAAAGGCAGAAGAAAAAGCCGCAGAATAATTTCAGCGTTCAAGAAAAACAAAGCGGGTGTCCAAACGGGCGCTCGCTTTTTTCATCATTTTTTGAAAAAATGTCGATTTCGGTCGTTAGAAAGGCATTGACAAACGGGCGACGCCCATTTTATAATACTTCCGAAAATCGTAAAGAATTTTAAACACAGAGGTGCTTTTTTCTTGCTCGGCTATATCGTTTCCGCCGTTACGGCTTATCTTTTGGGCTCGTTGAGCTTCGGCATTATTTTTTCAAAGCTCAAATATAAAAAAGACATTCGTGATTACGGCTCGAACAACGCCGGAATGACCAATATGCTTCGCACCTTCGGCAAAGGCGCGGCGGCGCTCGTGTTTTTGTTTGATACGCTCAAAGGCGCGGCCGCGGTTTTAATTGCAAAATACCTGCTCCATTTTGACGGCGACCCCCCCGTTTGCGCTTATACCGCAATGGTGTTCGTCGTGCTCGGGCATCTGTTCCCGCTGTATTTCGGCTTCCGCGGCGGCAAGGGCGTTGCAACCTCGCTCGGTGCGGCGACTGCGCTCGCGCCGATTACTTTTCCGCTTGTGATGATTCCGTTTTTGCTGATTTTGCTGATCGGTCGAATGGTCTCGCTCGCGTCCGTGATTTGCGGCTTTCTCTTGCCGGTTGTGACGTTTTGCATTTATTATTTCAAAGGCGAACCGACCCTTGTGCCGACGGTCGCCACCGCGATTTTAACCCTTTTGGTGCTGTTTATGCACCGCACAAACCTTGTGCGCATCGCTCACGGGGAGGAAAGAAAAATCGGCGCCGACAAAGTGGATGTCGAAGCCGAAAGTCAAGAAAATCAAGCAAAAAAATAAAAACAAAAAATAATCAAAACGTGCAAAAGTATTTGGAGCGGCAAGCCGACCATGAATTTCTTCTTTTTGGTTTTGTGACGAATCATTTTCATCGTCAAATACATGGCCGCCGCGCCGCCGACAATACCGAGACTTAAAAGAGTCCTTTCCGGGACTCTTCTTTTTTTGCGCTTTGCCGCCCATTTGTCATAAACAGTCATAATTATACTGACCGCTGAAATAAGTATAAACCAGATAAAAAAGACAAGACCTTCCATGGAATCACCGTTTGTATTGTAGGGGATTTCTTACGGAATGTCAAACGCAAAGGAGAACACAATGAAACGGATTCTTTTGTGCGCGCTGGTTTTGCTTGTGGCGGCGGGCGTGCTGGTTGTAAAATTGCAAAATAGGGGAGACGAAAAAACGGAAACCACAGCCCCACAATCCGAAACGGGGCAGTCTGTCCTGTCGCCTGAAAACGAAATCCGCGCGGTTTGGGTCAATTATAACGAGCTTTCAATGAAAGCACAAAACGGCGGCACGAAAGCGCAGTTTACCGAAAAAGCGAAAAAAATCACAACCGATATTGCTTCCGCGGGGCTTAACACCGTGATTGTGCACGTCCGCCCGTTCTGTGATGCGTTTTACCCGTCCGAGCTGTTTCCGTGGACGTCCTATTTGACCGGCACGCAAGGAAAGGCGGTCGATTACGACCCTTTGCAAATTTTTATCGACTGCGCCAAAGTCTGCAACCTTTCCGTGCAGGCGTGGATTAACCCTTACCGCGTGCTGCTTTCGCGTGATGAAAGTAAGTTAGCCGAAAATAATCCCGCGCGCAAATTTTTAGACGCGGGAAAGTCCGAAAATCTGCTCCTTACCGAAACCGGCATCTATTTAAACCCCGCGAGCAGCGAAGCGCAGGCGCTGATTATTGACGGCGTGCGCGAAATTGTAAAGAATTACGACGTAGACGCTGTGCATATGGACGACTATTTCTACCCGACCACCGACCCGGCGGTCGACAGCGCCTCTTACGCCGCCTATCAAAAGGCAGGCGGTAAGCTGTCGCTTTCCGACTGGCGGCGGGAAAACGTCAGCGTGTTTGTAAGCGGGCTTTACGCTGCCATCAAAGCGATAAAACCCGAAGTCCAGCTGGTGATTAGCCCCGGCGGCAATATCGACCACAATTACAACAACCTCTATGCCGACGTGGCGCGCTGGGCGCGGGAGCCCGGCTTCTGTGACGTGCTGATGCCGCAGCTGTATTACGGCTTTTTAAATGAGAAACTGCCGTTTGAAGATACCGCACGCGAATGGGCTTCGCTTGTTACAGCGCCGAATGTGGAACTTTGCTTCGGGTTGGCGTTTTACAAAAGCGGCAAAGCGGACCAATACGCCGGAAGCGGCAAACAAGAGTGGATAGAGCATTCCGACATTATCGCCCGCCAAGTTGCCTTTTGCCGCACCTTGTCACCTTATAACGGCTTTGCGCTTTACACCTATTCGAGCATCTTTTCCGGCAATCTCGCGTCGCAGCCTCAAAAAGAATGGGAAAATCTAAAACCGTTGCTTACAAAATGACCGTCGCACGTTTTTTATAGAAAATTTTTTGCACCGGCATTTTTGCCGGTGCTTTTTTGTGCAGAAAGGGGGAGGGGGCAACCAAAAGCATTACCCAAAACTTGCCTTTTTGACACCGCTTGACAAGAAAGCCACGAATATGCTATATTTAGCACAGCTATTTAGTTTTCCTGTTTAGTTTTAATATTTAGTGATACAAAGTATAAAAGCAAAGGGGGTTACAGAGCTTTGGAAAGCAATTATGTGCAGCAATTTAAAAAAGGCACGCTGGAAATGCTCCTTTTGTGCCTGATTGCCCGCAAAGAGACCTATGGCTATGAAATTATCAACGCGCTAAACGACAACAGCGCGGCGGTGTTCGGCTACGCGCGGGAGGGCACGGTTTACCCGATTTTGTATCGTTTGGAAGCATCCGGGCTTATTCGCTGCCGGTCCGTTCCGGCAAAAACCAACGGCGGCAGCAAAAAATACTATTCCTTAACCGAAAAGGGGAAAGAACTCCTGCCGGAGCTTCTCTCGTTTTGGAACCGCTATACCCTTTGTGTGGACGGCTTTATTGCAAGCTGCGCCCCGCCGGCTGAAAAACAAGGAGAGACAAACCATGTTACATAACACAAAACGAATTTTTACAGTTGCTATTCTGACGATTTGCCTTTCGCTCGTATTTTTCGGGTGCGCCCAAACGACCACGGACACAAACCCTACGATTGACGTGACCACACCCTATACCTACACTTCCGTGTGGCCCGACAACGAATATACCGAAACGATTTTTCCGCCCGAAGGCGCAACAGTGGTTTCCGTGCGCGACTTTTCTTCGTCCGACCGCTATGAAATCCATTTGACCGATATTGCAAGGGACGCGGCAGACGCTTATGTGCAACAACTGATTGACAGCGGCTTTGCTTCCGTTGCCGACAGTAAGAATGATGTCTCGGCGGGCGTGCTTTTACAAAAAGGCAACACAACTTTGAGCATCGCCTATTCCGGCGACAACCTCACCTTGCTCATAACCCTTGCGAAGTGACCGGAAAAACGTGGCAGGTTTTCCGACATTTACATTTGTGCTTTTTCTCGAATCGCCCCGAAAACGGTAGAAAAATTCAAAATTGTTGTGCTACAATGGGGGCAAACCGAACGGCTTGAGAGGAGAGAGCCTTTGTGCAAAAACAACTTGTGAAACGGCTGCTTCCAGCGTGCACAAAAGTTTGGTAAGCGCGTGGCGTGAAATCTATAAGGGCAATGCCGCAATGCCCGATAAAATCGTCCCTAAAGACGGCGGCGTGCGGTATTATCCGTTTCGTGTTACCCGAATTGAAGAGTGCCCCGCCGTTTTGGTGAAATGCGGTTATCTTTCCAATACAACCGAATGCAACGCGGTGTGTCAGCCGGCCAATCAGGAAAAACTCGCCGGCGCAATCGCAAGCGACATTCTTCGTTATATAGAAAACAACACAGCGTAAGAAAGGAAACAGGTGAAACACTTGAAGATGAAAAAAATATTCGGCGTTTTGCTTTCGTGTATCTTGCTTTTCGCCGTCTGTATGCTGCCCGCGGCGGCGGGCAATATGATCGGGCGGGTGGATACAGCGACAAGCCCCCTGCGGGTGCGTACGGGACCGGGCACTACCCACGGCCTTGTTTATTCCAACAACGTGCTGGTGCAAATTCCGAAAGGCGATTACATAACGATTTTGGATACGGTTCCCTGTGACGACAGCTCCGCCTCCTCCAACCCGATTTGGTATTATATGACCGCTAAGTTTAACGGCGCGACCGTGAAAGGCTATGTCTCCGCAACTTACGTCACGATTATTGATGACGGCAGCGAAGAGGGCGGCGGGCAAGAGCCCGGCGTTGACGAAGGGCAGGTTTCCGGCGGCACAGCGGACCTTTCTGAAGTGCCCGATATTTATAAACCGTATCTTGCCGGCATCATGGCGCGTCACCCGAACTGGAAGTTTGAATTTTTCTATACGGGGCTCGATTGGAACACCGTAATCAAAAATGAAACCACGCTCGGCAGAAGTCTGACTTCCCGCACGCGCGACGGCTACCGCTCCAAAATGCTCGGCGCTTACAATCCGGCAACCGGTGAGTATATCGCGCAGGACGGTTCTTCTTGGTTCCAGGCGGCAGACGAGGTTGTCGAATATTACATGGACCCTCGAAATTCTATGACAGACGCGCGTATTTTCCAGTTTGAACGGCTTTCCTATGAAGCGGGCGTGCAAACCCTTTCGGGCATTCAAAACATTTTAAAAGGCTCGTTTATGGAAAACGCCACGATTTTAACCGATGACGGCAGGCGCGTCACTTACGCCCAGGCGATTATGGAAGCCGCGCAGACGAGTGGCGCGAGCCCTTACCATCTGGCAGCGCGCATCATTCAGGAAGTCGGCCGAAACGGCAGCGGCTCCACAAGCGGCACCTATGTCGGCAAAGACGGTACGTCATATGCAGGCTATTATAACTTTTACAACATCGGCGCTTCTTCGAGCGCAGACCCGATTGCAACCGGTCTTAGCTGGGCAAAAGGCGGCACAACTTACAACCGCCCGTGGACAAGCCCTTATAAATCGATTGTCGGCGGCGCGCAGTATATCGCCCGCAATTACATCAACGAGGGGCAAGACACCCAGTACCTGCAAAAGTTCGACGTTGAAAGCGAATACAACGGGCTTTACTGGCACCAGTATATGACCAATATCGAAGCGGCTTACAGCGAGTCGAACACCATGTATAAAAACTATGTGCAAAGCGGGCTTTTAGAGTCGGAAATCATCTTTAAAATTCCGGTTTACAACAATATGCCTGTTGTTTGCCATCTGCCCGATTTTGCAACCGGCGACGTGCGGGGCAACCGGCGCGGCGACGCGAACGATGACGGCAGCGTCTCGGCGGCGGATTACGCCATAGTAAAAGATGCGGCAGTCGAATTTGATTACATCGCGACCGACGGCAATACCTTTATTGCCCGCGATGTCAACGACGACGGTGCGATTGATGCGTTCGACGCGGCGGAACTGGATTTGATCATTCACGGTCTTAAATAAGCAAAACAGAAAGCAGGGGACAGGTAAATGTTCCCTGCTTTTTTCTTTCTCCGAAAATGCGTTGCATTCTTAAAGGGAAAGGGGTAAAATAAAGAAGAACTTGTTTGTAAAGGAGAGGACAGCCGTGTCCAAAATTTATAAAAGCTTAACCGAACTGATCGGCGGCACGCCGCTTTTGGAGCTTACGCAGTTTGAAAAAGATTATCAGCTCGAAGCGACAATGCTTGCCAAGCTCGAATATTTCAACCCCGCGGGAAGCGTCAAAGACCGCGTTGCAAAGTCCATTTTAGACGACGCCGAACAGTCCGGCAAATTGAAACCCGGCGGCACGATTATCGAGCCGACCTCCGGCAATACCGGCATCGGCCTTGCGGCAGTTGCGGCGGCGCGCGGCTATAAGCTGATTATCACCATGCCCGAAACGATGAGCGTGGAACGCCGGATGCTGATGAAAGCCTACGGCGCGGAATTGGTGCTCACCGACGGCAAAAAAGGGATGTCGGGTGCGATTGAAAAAGCGGATGAACTCCACCGCGAAATCCCCGGCAGCCTTATTGCCGGGCAGTTTACGAACCCCGCAAACCCCAAAGCCCATTTTGAAACTACGGGCCCCGAAATTTACGAGGATACCGACGGCAAAGTCGATATTTTCGTCGCCGGTGTCGGCACGGGCGGCACGGTTTCGGGCGTGGGTAAATATCTGAAATCCAAAAATCCCGACGTCAAAGTTGTGGCGGTTGAACCGGCAACGTCCCCGGTGCTTACGAAGGGTAAAAGCGGCGCGCACGGCATTCAGGGCATCGGCGCGGGCTTTGTGCCCGATACACTCGACACTTCCGTTTATGACGAAGTCATCGCCGTGGAAGACGCGGACGCTTATAAATTCAGCCGCGCGGTAACGGCTTCTGACGGGCTTTTGGTCGGCATTTCCGCCGGTGCGGCGATTTGCGCCGGCGTCCAGCTTGCCCGCCGTCCCGAAAATAAAGGCAAAACGATTGTCGTTCTGCTGCCCGACAGCGGCGAACGCTATCTTTCCACCCCGCTGTTTGCCGAATAATTTTTTCGCCTATAAAAGCAAAAAGCCACTCCGAAAAGAGTGGCTTTTTTATATCTGTCTTTTGATTAGGTGTTTTCGACAATAATGCTTTCGACAACGCTTGCCACGTCTTCGCACGCGTCACAAGCCTTTTCAAAATCCTCGTAAATTTCACGCCATGCGATAATGGTGACGGGGTCTTTTTCTTCGGTCATCAGCCGGCGCATATTGCGGCTGTACATTTCGTCGCCGACTTCTTCCAAGTGGTTGATTTCAATAATCAAATCCCGCAGGTTTTTGGACTTTTTGAAGTTCTCAAGTTCTGCGAGCATGGTCTGCAAAGCGTGGGTGCACTGAATTAAAATGTTGGCAAATTCCACCACGTCGTCACGCAAAACCGTGATATTGTTAATATACATCTGCATCAAAATGTCTTCGATTGCGTCCGTTACTTCATCAATGTTTTGACTCAAACGGAAAATATCGTCGCGCTCAATCGGGGTGATAAATGCGCGGACAAGTTCCGAGGTCATCTCGTGCTTTTTCGCGTCGCCGCGGTGCTCGATTTCATGAAGCTTGCGTTTTTGCAAGTCCAGTTCTTCGGGGTTAAAATCCAAAAGCACGCTTTTCAAAAATTCCGACGCCTCGTGCGAAATTGCAATGCTTTCTTTAAAATTTTTATAAAAGAAATTCTCCTGTTTTCTGGCCATTTTCAAAACATCCTCTCTTTAAAATACACGGATAAACAGCTTCGCAATCAAATATCCGATAATCCCGCAACCGGGGAAGGTGAGCACCCAGGTGAGCACCATTTCTTTTACAACCCCTAAGTTAATAGCTGACAAACGCTTGGTCGCGCCGACGCCCATAATCGCGGTGGTTTTGGTGTGTGTGGTGCTGACGGGAATGCCGAACAGCGACGAGATAAGCAGGCAAAACGCCGCGGCAATATCCGCCGAAAAGCCCTGATATTTTTCGAGCTTCACCATGTCCATGCCGACCGCTTTAATGATTTTGTAGCCGCCGACTGACGTGCCCACAGACATCACAATGGAAACAAGCAGCATCATCCAAATGGGCGGGGTTACCGCCACCGCGGAATCACTGCCGTTGACAAGGAATACCCCTAAAATCAAAACACCCATGAATTTCTGACCGTCCTGCGCACCGTGCATGAACGACATCGCTGCGCCGCCGAAAATCTGCGCCCCGCGGAAAAAGCCCGCGGTCTTTCTGCGGTCGGCGTTGCGAAAGAAAAACGCGGTGAGCTTTGTAAACACATAACCGCTGACAAAGCCCAAAACGGTCGAAAGCACAAGACCGTAAAGCACCTTGACCCATTCGCCGCCGTTGATGCCGCCGAAGCCGTTGTGCATGGCGATTGCCGCGCCGGAAAGCCCGGCAATCAGCGCGTGGCTTTCGCTTGTGGGAATCCCGAAAAACCAGGCCGCCACCGCCCAAATGATAATGGCGACCAGCGCCGCACAAAGCGCCACAACGGCCTCGTGTGTGTTGGTGCCGAAATCTACCATGTTTTTAATGGTCATGGCAACGGTCGAGTTAATAAGCGTCATCACAAAAACGCCGAAAAAGTTAAATACTGCGGACATCAAAACTGCGGCACGCGGCGGCATTGCGCGCGTGGCAACACAGGTTGCAATGGCGTTCGGCGCGTCGGTCCAGCCGTTGACGAAAATGACGCCGAGCGTAAAAAGGACCGTCGCAAACAAAACGGGGCTTGCGAACAGCTGGTCAATAAACCAGGTGAATTGAAAGTCCAAATATTTCCCGCCTTTCTAAAAACATCTTTCCCCAAAAACTTCTGTTTTCAAAATGCTTTCAAAACCGAAAGTGCTCCTATTGTAACAAGAATTGGAAATCTTGACAAGAGAAGTTTGTAAAAAAAGCGAAAATGAGGGGATTTTTCCCAAAATAATAACATTCTACAAAAAAATGTTGTTTATCTCTTGAAAATGCAGTATAATGAATACAATTTGTATAAGGGAGAGATGACATGGAAACTGTAATCGAGTTTTTACAGCCCCTGTTTGGCAACGTAGCCAATTTGTCAGACTTTAAACTGATTATTATGTGGGTAATCGGCGGGATTTTGATTTATCTTGCCGTCAAAAAGGACATGGAGCCTACGTTGCTTTTGCCGATGGGCTTCGGTGCCATTTTGGTCAACCTGCCGATGTCCGGCGTTGTCAACCAGATTTATGACGGCGTGGAAGAAATCGGCGTAATTGATTTGTTGTTCAATTCCGGTATTTCCAACGAGCTGTTCCCGTTGCTTTTGTTTATCGGTATCGGCGCGATGATTGACTTCGGCCCGCTGCTTTCTAACCCCAAGCTGATGCTTTTCGGCGCGGCGGCGCAGTTCGGTATCTTCTTTACTTTGAGCATGGCGGCGCTGTTCGGCTTTGACCTTAAAGACGCGGCTTCTATCGCGATTATCGGCGCGGCGGACGGCCCGACCTCGATTTTCGTTGCGAACTACTTTGAATCCAACTACCTCGGCGCGATTATCGTCGCCGCCTATTCCTACATGGCGTTGGTGCCCATTGTTCAGCCGCCGGTTATCAAGCTGCTGACGACCAAAAAAGAGCGCCTTATCCGTATGCCTTACGAACAGAAAGAAGTGTCCAAACTTACCCGTATTCTGTTCCCGATTTTCGTTTCCATCATTACCGGCATTGTGGCGCCCCGTGCGGTCGCGCTTATCGGCTTCTTAATGTTCGGTAACTTAATTCGTGAATGCGGCGTGCTCAATTCGCTTTCCGAAACCGCACAGAAAGTCCTCGCTAACCTGATTACGCTGCTGCTCGGTATCACCATTGCCGCGCGTATGCAGGCGGAAGCGTTCCTCAACCCGCAGACTTTGCTGATTCTCGCTCTCGGCCTTATCGCGTTCATCTTCGACACCGCCGGCGGCGTGATTTTCGCAAAATTCTTAAACCTGTTCCTCAAAAAGAAAATCAACCCGATGATCGGTGCTTCCGGTATTTCCGCGTTCCCGATGTCCGCGCGTGTGGTGCACAAAATGGGCCTTGCGGAAGACAAACAGAACTTCCTTTTGATGCACTCTATCGGTGTTAACGTCTCCGGTCAGATTGCTTCCGTTATCGCGGGCGGTCTGATTCTGAATCTGATTGCGAGGTAAAGAATATGGAAATTAACGTAGAGCTGTTTTTACAAACCCTGCCCATTATGCTCAAAGGCATGGTCGGTATTTTTGCCGTGACCGGCGTTATTATTCTCGGCATCTATCTGCTGAATAAGCTGTCCGCTGTCAGCCTTAAAAAGAAAAAGGACGACACCGAGCCGAAAGAATAATCTTTTTAAAAAATTCCGCCCGTTCAAAAAAGAACGGGCGGTTTCTTTTATCAAAAAACCGCCTGAAACCGGTCGGCTTCAAGCGGCTTTTTTATAAATTATAGATTACAGAATAACGTCCTGCGGCATACCGTTTTCTTCGCGGGATTTGTCGGCAAGGTACACGCAAAGGTGACCGGCGACCGAGTCGAAAATCGAAGTGCAGGCAAGGCTCGGTTTTTCACCGCGGATAAATTTCACGAAATCTTCGGCGAGCCGTTCGTCGCCGCCGCCGTGTCCGCCGTAAGCGCCTACCATGTCGCCCGTGACGCGCAAATCAACCTCTTCCACAGTTTTTTCGTCCGTCTTGGTCGGGTGGATTTTGGAAACGAAGAATTTGGATTCTTCAAAATCCCCGTAAATTTCGCCTTTTGTGCCGACAATGTGAATGCGGCGCAAAGGCTTCGAAGAGCCGCCGACCATGTTGTGCGTGCCGGTGGCGCCGCTCGCAAAGTTGATGAGCACCGACTGGTGGTCTACAACGTTGTTGTCGCATTTGTAAATGCATTTGCCGTAGTTGCTGTCGCCTTTTAAAAGGTTGATGCGGTCTTCATCGGTCGGGTTTTCAATGCCCTCCAATTTGTCCCAAATGTAAAACGCCCAACGGTCCGGTTGGTCCAAATACAGACGTTTGGCGGAATAGCGGCAGGTGTCGACAAGCGGGCAGTCCACAAGGCAGCGCGTACCGGCTTCTTTCGGCGCGTTTTCGGGTTTGAACTGGAATTTGCTGCCGAAGCTGCAAATGCGCACAGGCTTTGTTTCCGACATCATCCACATCATCATGTCAAGGTCGTGGCAGCATTTCGCAAGCAGCATCGTCGTGTGGCAAACGTCGGAGTTTGCCCACTTGCCGCGCACATACGAGGTGGAAAGGTGGTGATAGCTGACGTGCTCGCTGGTCTGAATGTTGATAATGTCGCCGATTTCGCCCGCGGCAACACGTTCTTTAATCGAAAGATAAAACGGCGTGTAGCGAAGCACGTGGCAAATCATGACTTTGTTGCCGTTTTCGCGTACGCAGTCTACAAGCTCGCGCATTTCTTTTTCGTTGGTCGCAAACGGCTTTTCCAACAGCATGTCATAGCCCTTTTTCAAAAGCGGAATCGAGGTTTCAATGTGCTGGTGGTCCATCGTGCCGTTGATAATGGTATCGGCGAATTTCGGCACGCGCGAAAGCGCGTCTGCGTCTTCAAAGCAGTTCTCTTCCGGGAACCCAAACATGTCCATCGCCTTTTTCCGGCGAATGGGGTCGGGGTCAGCAACGCCGACGATTTTTAGGATTTCGGGGTTGGTCAGCGCAAGTTTCGATTACACAAACGCGCGGTGACCGGCGCCCACAATAATGGCGGTAACGGGTTTTTGTTCCATGATCTTCATCTCCGCAATAAAAATCGAAAGAATTATACACCCGCCGCCCTCAAAAAACAAGAGTCGCGGCGCATTTTTTCTTCGGAAAACACCTTATAAAACGCGAAAAAATCAGTCCACGCTGACCTTGACGCACAAAGGCAAATGGGTGTTTAACAGGCTGTCGTCCAAAGTGAAACGAAACGCCTTTTCGTCTTGCGTCCACGAAATTTTCCCCGGGTGCCCGAGCACTTCGACGTTTTGAATCGTGTAGCGAATGCCGCCCTCGCTTGCCGCGCGCAGCGCATTCACCGCGTTTGTTTTATGGGGCGTTTCGCTCATTAAGAATATGTAAATCGCGCCGGTTTTATAGGTGAAGCGATAATCCTTTTTGCCGTATTTTAAATTTTCGTTAAACGAGCCGGCTTTTTTCTTCTTGCCTTCATACCAAACGTCGTAGGGGAGCGCGTCGTAAATCGCTTCGCCGTTATCTGCAAGCCACTTGCCGATCGAAAGCAAAACGTCTTTTTCCTCTTCGCAAATGGTGCCGTCCGACTTCGGCCCGACGTTAAGCATATAACAGCCGTTTTTCGAAACGACGTCAATTAAGTTTGTCAAAATTTTGTAAGGCGTTTTGAAACGGTTGCCCTCGGTGTAACCCCAGCTGTTTTTCGCAATTGAAGTGTCCGTCTGCCACAAAACCGGCGAAACGTCTTCAATTTGCCCGCGCTCCACGTCAAATATCGCGCAGCCCTTCATTACGGAGCCGACTTTGTAAAACACGGCGACTTCCTCGTTCCATTCCACGCCGCGGTTATAATAATAGGCTAAGAATTTCTTTAAATAGGGTTTAAACTGCGGCTTGTTAATCCACCAGTCAAAATAGACCGCGCGCGGGCGCAGGCGGTCGACCATTTCGCAAGCGGAAGCAAGCCAGTCGCGGCACCAGTCTTCGGACGGTTCACAGTTCTCAAAATCCGAGGGCTTGCCGCTCGCCGGCAGCGCCGCCGGACCGTATAAATCCGGGTAAAGCCCCTTTGCGACTTCCGAATCCGGGCAGTTTGCACGCGCGCCGTTTAAAAAGAAGAAATGCTCCGCGCGGTGATTGGAACAGAAAAAGCCGAGCCCGTGCCGGTCGCACGCCTCGTGGAGCTCCGCGAGAAAATCCCGGTGCGGCGTCAAATCCGCCATGTTCCAGCGGTTTAATTCCGATTTATACATTTTCACGCCGTCGTGGTGCTCGGCAACGGGCATGATGTATTTCGCGCCGCTTTTTTCGAACAGCTCGACCCATTCGTCTGCGTCAAATGCAGTCGGGTTAAACTGCTCAACGATTTGGCGGTAATCCGCGTTTTTGCCGTATGTCTTAATGCGGTGAAACCAGCTTTTTGTGCCTTTCAAATACATCTGCCGCGGGTACCATTCGCTCTCCGTCGCCGGAAGAGCATATACGCCCCAGTGAATGAACAGCCCGAACCGCCCCTTGCGGTACCAAGAGGGGATTTGAAACGCCGAAAGGCTTTCCCAGTTGTCTTGGAAAGGACCTTTCTTTATGACCTCGTCCACCTTTTTTAAATATTCTGCGACTGTTACCATTTGCACCGCTCCTTGCTTGAAAATATAGGGTGTTGCTTTGCTATTCCGCCGCTTTCTGTCGGAGGTTATCTGATTTCTATTATACTGAAAAAACGCTGTATTTCAATATAAAATTATAGATTTCTAAAACGCACCGCAAAACTTTTTTCGCCTAAATCCGAAATCCCATTCCCTGTGTCGCTTCAAAACGGCAACGCCCCCGAATTCCAAACAAGCGGTTGAAAAAGAAAGCCCGTTCTGTTATAATAAATTTTCGAAAACTGCATATATGCCCCCTTAGTTAAATGGATATAATAAACCCCTCCTAAGGGTTAGTTGAGGGTTCGATTCCCCCAGGGGGTGCCACAAAAAGCGGACAGCATAAAGCTGTCCGCTTTTTTTGTTAAATGAAGATAAGAACCTCACCCGTTACCAAAATCAAAGATTTTGAACGGGTGCCCGAGGACCTTATTACTTATTTTGCTCGTAATAAGAACCATGCCGCTTGCAGCATTTTCAGATGTTTTCTAACAGAGTATTGAAGTGAAAGCAGTGTCTGATAAAATTAAATTCATATAGTTAAATATTGCTGTTCAGCACGTCATCACAGCGATGATTCGTACTTGCTTGCAAAGAAAAACGACGATTGTAAAAAAGAGGTTGCCTATGCTTCAAAATGCACTTATAGCCTGTTTCCAAGATACCATGAAGTTAGCCAATTCTGAACCGTTGGCAGATGCGACAAAGAACGCATGCGCTTCCAATAGGGTTTACGAAGCAAATTTTGTTTCAAGAGCAAGAGTGTGCGAAGATTGTGCAGAAATCACAGTGGAAGGTGACACAACTTTTGCGGCTGCAAAAAAATATATTTCATTCGGAAAAACAGCAGTTTTAAATTTTGCCAACCCGGTGAATCCCGGCGGCGGTGTGCAAAACGGTGCTGCGGCTCAGGAAGAATGCCTTTGCCGCAGCAGCAATCTGTATCCCTGCTTGTGCTGTGACAATGTTTTCCCGGGATTTTATCAATATCACAGAATGTTGCAGGATACATATTATTCCGATCGATTGATTTACACGAAAAATGTTACCGTGTTTAAAGATGACCGAGATGTTCCGCTGATTATGCCGGAAAAAGACTGGTTTCAAGTGGATGTGATAACCTGTGCCGCACCTTATATGGGACGTCAGAAATATATCAATCAGCGTGTTCTGCATTCTGTTTTTAAAAGCAGAATTAAAAATATTTTTGAAGCAGCAGCGGATAACGGTGTTCAGGTTCTGATTTTAGGCGCGTTCGGCTGCGGGGCTTTTAAAAATCCGGCAAATGTTGTGGCACAAGCATTTTATGAGGTGATTCAGGAAAATGCTTATTTCAAAACGTTCAAACGAATTGTTTTTGCCATAAAAGGCGACAGCCGCCGCGGAAATCAAAATTTATTTGCCTTTCGAAAGGCTTTTAAGAAAACGGGCTTAACCGTCAACGCGCCTGATTATTGCTTGCCGAAAATCGATTTGCCAAACGGAAAAAGCATTCCGGAAGTTACGGTTAGCGGGTGTAAAGAATCCGCAATGACAACCATTGATGATGTCAAAAGAAATATAGCAAATGGTGGGGGTTATTTTATCGATGATTCTTTTGAAAAAGAGAAAAGAGAAACGATTTATAAAAAGCAAAGAGCGTTTTTGCAGTGGCAATACCATAACCCATATTTCGGGAAGCAATTTTCTGTTTTGGGAGATTCCGTAAGCACTTTGGCAGGCTATAATCCGAAAGATTATAGCGTGTTTTACAAAGATAATGTCTGTGACAAGGCAAATGTCAGAGATATGGATGACACATGGTGGGGAAAAGTCCTTGCGTTTTTCCACGGGGAATTGCTTGTCAATAATTCTTGGTCTGGCAGCCGGGTGACACAACTGCCCGACAGCAACACCCTTTTCCCGTCAGGCTGTTCAGAGGAAAGAACCGGCGGACTTCATATTAAAAATGTTTTTCCGGATGTTATTCTCGTGTATCTTGGAATGAACGATTGGGCAAACGGCGTTCCGTTGGGAAATGAAATCACCGAAAACAGCGCGGAAGCTGAGAATTTGTGCGAATTTGCCCCGGCGTATCGCCGAATGATCAAGAATCTGCAAAGTCATTATCCCAAGGCTGAAATATGGTGTTGTACCCTTTGCACAACCGTTATTTCGTCTAACCCGTCTTTTGAATTTCCCTATGCTTACGGGGGAACGCATATTGCACAATATAATGAAATAATTAAGAAAACAGCAGTGCAAAATAATTGTAAAATTATTGACTTATATGATTTTGGTCAACCGTGTGATACTGTTGACGGGTCTCATCCGAACGCCGGCGGCATGCAAACGTTGGCGACGGCCATCAGCAGAAGTTTGGGCGGAACCGATGTTGAGCTGTTTTTGGATTGCCAAAACGGTTGTCAAAACTTTTCTTCCCTCGAGCAGGACGCGGATTCTATCCGCATTTGCGCGCACTGCGGTAAGTCGGTTGATAAAAATAACAACTTCTGCCCGTATTGCGGAAAAGCTTTGTCCCCAAATACAGAACTTGATATTTGCCCACACTGTCATCAGCGTGCCTTGAAACACACGGCGTCTTCTGACTATTGTATTCATTGTAATTTTGAGGCCCGAAAGTTTGTGTCCCCTTTCATTTGGGACCCGGTATGTATGAATACAGAGAACATCAGTTATTTTTCGGTGTCTTTCGGTTCTTTGCCTGTGATAAATATAGCTTATGACGGCGAAAAATTAACCGTATGCAACCGGATAAACCCCAAAGACGGCGGTCAGTCTTTCCCGGATGACTTATTTGACGAGCGAACGGTGCCATTAACCCAAAAGCAAATAACCGAAATTAACCGATATATTCAAACCATAGATTTTACCAAATGGAAGACAGAAGAAAATATTCAAACGAATTATCAGAAAGGCGCAGCCGGATTTTTCATATCAGAATCATTTTTTTGCAGATTTCAAAACGGGCACGAGTTTCAATGTTTGTGCCCCACAACAAAGGACTTTTACAGTTTGACGGAATTTTTGAAAAGCTTTTGCGACAGCAGTTGGTTTGACCTACACGTCGAACGGGAAAAAGCAGAGTCCGAGCCTGCAAAACATGACGCGGATTACGGTTATGAGCCGGGAGATCTCAATATAACGCGTCCTCTTTATAATTGTACGCTCAAGCTTTTTGCCGCCTCTCAGGATAAAGAGTTGGTGTTCCAGCAAGACGTCGTAAGCGTCGGTAAGGAAAGCGATTGTGATATTCGTTTGGATTCTGCCTATGTTTCTAGGCACCACGCAAAATTTTACTTTGAAAATTCAGGTTGGTACATAGCTGATGTAGGGTCTAAAAACGGCGTATGGCTGAATGGTAAAAAACTGACCCCTAAAACAAAATATTACCTTTTTTCTGATGATGAAATTGATATTGCACACGAGGAATTGTTTGTTTTTTACAAAGTCCCCAAAGGTGCAGAATCGCTGACGGAAACGCAGCAAGCGGAATATATTGACAGAGCTATTTCGGATTGGAAAAAAGAAGAGGATAACGACAAACAAGCAGTCCTTTTGCAGTTGATTGTAGATTTGCTTTTGCATTGCCCGATGTTCATTCCGGTATCTATGGACATGGAAGCCATGCTTCAAGCTATCGACATAGAACATTTGGAAATCGGCAAGGTTCAGACTTTGAAGAATGATGTCAAGATGAAAATATCTACTTTGTATACAGGCGAAGAAGAACTGATTCCGATTTTCACAACCCGAGATGAACTGGAAAAGGGGCCCGCTACGTCCGTCCTTCATATGTATCCGCGTGATTATTGGCCGAAACTTGCCGCCATGCATAAAAATGTCATCATCAACGCTTTTGGAGATAATTACTTTGTGATTGCCACCGCACTTATTGATAAGGTGATTATCCCGCTGCTCTCCCAAAAGCAAGAGGTTTCGGCGCCCGAAAAACCCGAAACTTTTGTCCCGAAAGAGGGAATGATCATCGGCGGCAAATATGAACTGATAAAGCAAGTCGGAGAAGGCGCTTTTACAAAAACATTTATGGCGGTGGATAAAACGCTTAATAAAGTATGGGCTGCCAAAATTTGCGCCAAACGCAATGTTTCCGGGGGTATTATCCACGCAATGATCAATGAAGCGCGCTTGCTGCACAAGCTCGATCATCCGGCTATACCGCGTATCGCGGATATTCTTGACGAGAATGAATACCTTTGCATTCTTGAGAGCTATATTGCGGGCACAACACTGGAAAACATTGTAAAGACTTTTGGCGCGCAGCCGCAAGAGAAAGTGGTGGAATGGGCAAAACAACTCTGTGATGTACTCGGATATTTGCACACGCAAACGCCGCCGTTTATATACAGAGATGTTAAGCCGGCCAATGTTGTCTTGCAGCCTGACGGCAATATTGTTCTTATAGATTTCGGCATTATGAGAACATATAAACCGGGCAAACTTGCCGATACGATGGCGTTAGGTACAAAAGGGTATGCTGCGCCCGAACAATTCGGTGCAAGGCAAACCGATGCAAGGACCGATATATTCGGGTTAGGAATGACGATGCATCATCTTTTAACCGGGGTTGACCCGAAAGTAACAAACGGCCAAACCTTACCGATACGACAATACAACCCTGCGCTTTCCAGAAGACTGGAGCATATTGTTAAAAAATGTATAGCGCTTGACCCCGAGCACAGGTACCCAAGCATGCAGAAGCTATATTCTGCGCTTGCCGCAATGCATTAAATCGGTTTAGAAAATAAATATTTTTCTGCTGAATTCGCGAATTTTTTCTTCCGACACTTTGCCGTGCGCTTCGCATACAGGAATAAGTCTTTGCATGGCGTTGGCGGATAACTCGAATCCTGTAAGGCGGGTGCCAAAAGAACAGCCTGAACATCTTGATGCAACAAGGTGTTCAGGCTTTTTTTAAAGTTTATAAATCGAAGATTTTGCCTTTATGCTTGTTTCCGTTTTCCGAAATGTTCTTTTTGCAAAAAGGATACAAATTGAACGTGCCGGTCTAAGTAGTCTCCCATCAACCCGACAACTTTTCCCATGGTGAAAGCCGCCAAAACCGTGCCGATTCCAAGGCCGTCAATGTGATGAAGACAAATACCGGTCATTGCGGCGGTAACGGCAAGACAAATGACGTCAAATGAAATTTTTATTTTGGAATAGCTGACGCCCGTGATTTTAGAAAGCTCACGCGGAAAAAGATCCGTCGGAATAATGGGCAGGCAGCAGCGGTTAGACAACGCAATACCGAAACTAATCAGCAGATAACTGATTACAAAATAGAGAATTCGAAGCCAAATTGTGCTCGGCAAAATGTTAATCCATAATTCATTTGCATCCAGCAGTTTACCGAATACAAACCCCACCACAAAGCTAAACAGGTATTGCAGAACAAACCGCTTTTGCAAAAGCATCAGAATTAAGACTAATAAACCTTGAAAAATATAGGTCCAAGTCCCCAGTGAGAGGTGGGGGAGAACTTCGGAAAACGCGAACGGAACACTCGAAATGGCGGATATGCCCGAACCGCTATACAGCATTAACACGACGCCGAAGCTGTTGATAATGACCGCAACAAGCAGAGCGGCTTCGCCTCTTAAAATATGTTTTTGCCCTTCGGCTGCTCCGCCACCTTACATATTTCCTTCGTTATCGCACCTCGGCTAACGATGCTCCCTCCTTTTTTTATCCACCCCTTGCCAAACCCACACACAGATGATAGAATAAAACCAAATGAAGGGAAAAGAGGGATTTTTGTGCAGCGTGGTTCTTTTGTGAAAGTGATTACCAACGCAAACCTGCTTTGTCTGTTCTCGTTTGTTTCCGCTGTGTCGGCATTTTTGTTCTATTCGTGCCGCGCAAATTACGTCTTTATTGACACAGCCGTTTTCAAAGGGCTTGCGGTGCTCCTTTTGGCGCTGATGCTTTTTGTCGCTGTGGTTTTGCTTGTGCTTTATGAATTGCGCGTTCACGAAGTGCGGCGCAAAGACGCTTTGCTTTATGAGAAAAAAGGCTTCGCGGCGTTGTGCGTGCTCGCGCTGCTCGCTTCGGTCGGCTTCTTGATTGGCGTGCTTGTCAATCTGATTACCGCCGGGGTCGAAACCGCGCCGGTCATTTTCCGCATGGCAAGAAAGAGTTTCCCGTATTTTGCCGCGGCGGTCGTGATTGTGTTCCTCTTGGCGATTTACCCGAATATCCGAAAAGTCGGCGTCAAAAAAACGCTGGCGGTGCTCGTGGCAGCGGGCGTGGTGCTCTCGTCCTTCTTTACACTCGTGCCGCTTTCTCCTTATAAAATCACGTCTGCCCCTATGGTGATTGATTCGGGCAGCGACTATTATTC
>ERZ1090865.146-NODE-146-length-46548-cov-36.246940_pt1 | contig 46548 bp, 42 predicted proteins | sample MGYA00478478_ERZ1090865 | MGnify/ENA primary metagenome ERZ1090865 (study PRJEB33644, sample SAMEA5815715) | chicken gut metagenome | biome: Chicken; feature: Gastrointestinal Tract; material: Caecum | place: Ireland | collected 2019-01-01 | study: A study of the... | reverse complement strand
GGCGGTCTATCTATTGTTTTCGGTTGCTTGCTTCTTTACCGTACATGAGCATTCGGCCACGGCACGAATCAGACCGTCCTCGAAATCCGGCTCGTCCGATGCCAGCGAACGACGCGCATGACGCGGCAACAGCGGCCGCACATCGAACAGCTCCATCAGCTCACCCACATACCGCCGCGCCTGTTCCTCACTGCCGTAATGGCGACGTAACACGTAATACACGTCGTTGAGCGATGCGACGCACACCAACATCTCCGCATCCCCTCTGCGCACGCAACGGGTCAGCAAATCCAGAGCATCCTGATGGAACGGCACCCTGTTCACATTGCACAGGTCCAACAGGATATTGGTGTCGAACAACAACCTCACCATGGTTCATCCGCCTTGCGCAGACGTTCTTGTTCGACGATTTCCTCATCAGACCAATCGCCCTCTACTGCGGGCAGCTCGGCATTAGCGAACATCTCGATGATCGCCAGCTTGCGTTCCATCTCCCGTCTGCGCACCAAATCCAACGTAATCCGCTCGAATTCCGGTAGCTCCCCGGTATCCGCCAGGTAATTCGTCAGATCGCGAATCACGTCGGAATACGTCAGACCGTGCCGCTTGAGCACCATCTCCGCTTCACGCTTGCGCTCCGCATCCACGCGGGCCGTCACCATCGCCATAGTCACCGCAATCACTCCCATGTAGTGCTGTAATACACGTAATACATAGAATACCACCCAACGACCACCAACACGACGGGCACAACCCATATCGCCGCAGACACAGGTTTGGGCACAAGCGCAGACCCTGACGATACACAATCACAGTCGCAGGCTCAGCCACGGACACAGCCTTCAGCGCATACGAAAGCGACTGGGGAAGGGCCGTAGCAGGTCCTTCCCCAGTCGCAGGTTTCGGCGGAAAACCGTGGACTCCTCGGGATACCGGCGTGGAGTTCAGGCCTCGCGGCTGGCGGAGGCGGAGGCGACCGCGGCGAGCGCGCGCGGCGCATGGAAGCCGCGGGCCTCGAACTCGTCGGCGATCAGCTGCGCAACTTCCTGGCTGCGCCCCTTGTCCACCAGGGCGATGATCGAGCCGCCGAAACCGCCGCCGGTCATGCGGGCGCCGTATGCACCGTTGGCGCGGGCCACATCCACGGCCACGTCGAGTTCGGGCACGGTGACCTCATAATCGTCGCGCAGCGAGTCGTGCGAGGCATTGAACAGGCGACCGGATTCGGCGATGTCACCGGCGGCGAATGCCTTGACGAACTCGTCGACGCGGCCGATCTCGGTGATGACGTGCCGCACGCGCTTCTTCATCGTCTCATCATTCAGGCAGTTGAGCACCGCGGCGAGCGAACCCTCCGGATCCGTGGAGTAGGCGACCGCCTCGGCCACGGCGCGCAGATGCTCGTAGCCGAGCAGTTCCGCGGCCTGCTCGCAGGTGCGGCGGCGCTGCTCGTACTGGCCGTCGTTGAGCTGGTGGTGCGCCTGGGTGTCGACCACCAGCAGCTCCAGGCCGTACTTGTCCAGGTCGAACTCCTGCTGGGAGACGCTGTCCACGGCGCTCAGGCCCGGCATGCAGTCCAGGCGGATCGCGTGGCCGGCGGTGCAGCGCATCGAAGCGTTCTGATCTAGGCCGCCGGTGGAGGCGCCGGCCATATCGTTCTCCGATTTGATGGCCATGGTGATCAGCGTGACGCGCCCCTCGTCGGTGGCCCCGTAGCCCAGACCGTACACGTCATCCAGTGCGAGCGCGGTGGAGCAGGTCATGGCGGCGGACGAGCTCAGGCCGGAGCCGAGCGGCACGCAGGAGACGAACGCGGCGTCGAAACCGCGCACCTGGTCGAATCCGGCCTCACGCATGGCCCAGGCCACACCGGTCGGATAGGCAGCCCAGCCGTCCACGCCGCGGGCCTTGAGGCCGTCGAGCTCGGCTTCGGCCACAACGGTCGGGTTCACGTCGGAGACGAGACGGACCGCGGTGTCCTCGCGCGGCTTCAGGGCCAGGAAGGTGCGGTGCGGCAGCGCGATCGGCAGGCACAGGCCCGCGTTGTAGTCGGTGTGTTCGCCGATCAGGTTCACGCGGCCCGGCGCGGCCCACACACCGGCCGGCTCCTCGCCGAAGGTGGCGCGGAACAGTTCGGTGGCCCGGGCGACGCCGTCGTCATGGCTGATCGGTTCGATGAATTCAACGGAAGACATGGGGATTGTTCCTTTTCACTCGCGTTTGCCCGCGGCTCAGTCGGCGATGTCGATCGGGCCGAGCTCGTGGAAGCGCTGGGCGATGAGTTCGGGGGTGGTGTCGGAGATCCAGGCGGCCATGCCGGATTCGGAGCCGGCCAGGTACTTGATCTTGTTGGCGGCGCGGCGGAACGAGAAGAACTGCAGGTTCAGGCGGTAGTGCTCGCGGCGGGCGTCGTGGATCGGGGCCTGGTGCCAGGCGGCGATGTACGGCAGATCCATGCCCAGGCCGTCGCCCTTATCGAAGAACGCATTGCCGCGCTTGAGGAGGGCGGAGTACATCTCGGCCAGATCCCAGCGCTCCTGGTCGTCCAGCTGATCCAGGGTGAGCACGTCGCGCACCGGGGCCACATGCACCTCCAGAGGCCAGCGGGCGGCGGCCGGCACGTAGGCCACCCAGCTGTGGTTGCGCAGCACGATGCGCTCCTCGGCCTCGATCTCGGCGTTCATGATGTCCTTCAGGAGGTTGCCGCCGGTCTTCTCGAAGTAGGCTTCGGTGTGCTGCAGCTCGGCCTCCATCTTCGGGGCGATGAACGGGTAGCAGTACACCTGGCCGTGCGGGTGGGCCAGCGAGACGCCGATCTCCTGGCCGTGGTTCTCGAACGGGAAGATCTGCTCGATGCCCTCCATCGTGGAGATCTCGGCGGTGCGGAAGGCCCAGGCCTCCACCACGGTGCGCAGGCGCTTGACCGGCAGGTTGGCGGGCAGGCCGTCCTCATCGGGGTCGAAGCAGATGACCTCGCAACGGCCGGCGGCCATCTTCTTCTCCCACAGCGGGTTGCCGTCCACGTATTCCACGGCGTCGGAACGGCCGGGCACACGGACCATCGAGGGGAAGCGGTTCTCGAAGACCACCACGTTGTAGTCGGTGTCCGGCACCTCGCCGTCCTGGTACGGATCGCCCGGCTTGCGAGCGGCGAGCGGGTTGCCCTTGGCGGTGGCGCCGGGGCCGGCGGTGATCGGGCGGTTCATGCGGGCAGTGGCCATCGGGATCCAGTCGCCGGTCAGCGGGTCGCGGCGCATCTCCGGGGCCGCGTACGGCACCTCCTCGCCGGCCGCGTTCAGCTGGTTGGCGAAGCGGTACGCCAGCTGACGCGGATCGTTGAGCTCACGCGTCTTCGCACCGCTCACGTATTCCGGATCATCATCCAGATAGAAGAAATCACGACCGTCCGCCAGCGTGGTCGGCGTGATGCGAATGTTCTCCGCGGCGTAGGGACCGGGAGTGTAATTCGCGTATTCACTCATGGTGATCACTCACTTTCCTCGGTAGGTTCGCTCTGGTGGGCCAGAACGAGTTCTTTTACCAAATCCCTGGTTTTGGCGACGGAGTCGGGGTCCAGCCCGTCGTCGGTGATGACCGTGTCCACCTGGTCGAAGCGCGCGAACAGCGACAGGGAGGTGCTGCTCCACTTGGTGTGGTCGGTCAGGATGATGGTGCGGTCGGCGATGTCCATCATGGCCATGTCGGTGGCGGCCTCCAGCGAGTTCGGCATCAGGAAGCCGCGCGGCACGGATACCGAATGGGTGCCCAGGAACACGGTGTTCACGCGCAGGGAGGCGATGACCTTGTCCGCGATGGGCCCGACCAACGAGTTCGAGCGGGTGATGACGCCGCCTGTGACGATGACCTCGACGTCCTTGGATTCCAGCGCCTGCACGAGCTCGGCGACCGGGATGGAGTTGGTCAGGATGGTGATGCCGCTGGCCTGTTGCGATTCGAGCAGGTGCTGTGCGAAGACATACGCCGTGGTGCCGCCGCCGATGGCGATGACGTCGCCCGGGGCCACATAGGCGACCGCCTCCCGTGCGATGGCGTCCTTGAGGCCGACATCCATCTGCGACTTGACGGAGAACAGCGGCTCGCTGAGCAGGGTGCTGGTCGTCACGGCGCCTCCATGCACACGCTTGAGCAGCCCCTTGTCGGCGAGTTCGGCGATATCACGGCGAATGGTCATCGCGGAGACACCCAGCTCCTTGGATAGCGCAGTGATGCGCACGGCACCTCTGGTGCGCAACCGGCTCAGGATCAGATGCTGTCGTTGCGATGAAATCATGTGAACATTATCGCACATCTTCACCCAAAACAACAACTTTTGACCGCAAAAATCACATCACGACACGCCGAAGTTATCATAAATACCGAAAAATCAACCAAAATCGAACATTCCTCGGACTGTCGGACGAACCATCGCCCGACGCGCGATTCCGGCACCCCGCACCGCATGCCCACCGCCAGTGACACAATGGATGCATGACCTACGTTTCCGAGAGCTTCTGGCACGACGCCGTCAACAAAGCCACCACCGACCTGTTCACGTTCGGATACAAGCACATCGTCAAACCGAACTTCGTGTTCAACCACACCCCGGACGTGGCGCACGACCAGATGATCGAGTTCTGCCGCGTCACCGGCAACATCCCGCCGCTGATGTGGCTGCTGCGCGAGATGCTGAACTACACCGACCCGGTGCTCGAAACTTCGGTGATGGGCGTGGACTTCGCCAACCCGTTCGGCCTGTCCGCCGGCCTGGACAAGAACTGCGATATGCCGGTGCTGATGGACAACGCCGGCTTCGGGTTCGAAACCGTCGGCTCGACCACCTCCCGCCCCTGCGCCGGCAACCCGAAGCCGTGGTTCCACCGCCTGCCCGAATACGATTCGATGATGGTGCACGTGGGTCTGGCCAACGACGGCAGCGACAAGGTGATCGCCCGCGCCGAACAGGCGTGGACCAAGGCCCGGTCCCTGCAGGTCTCCGTCTCCATCGCCCGCACCAATGACGACCTGGCCGGGGACATCGACGAAGGCATCGAGGACTACCGCATCTCGCTGGAACGGGCGGCCGGACGCAGCGCCATGGTGGAGATCAACGTCTCCTGCCCCAACACCCGCGCCGGAGAGCCGTTCACCGAAAGCCCCGAGAACCTCGACCGCCTGTTCTCCGTGCTGGACACGGTGGACCGCCCGCAGCCCACGCTGGTCAAGATGCCGCTGAACAAGAGCTGGGAGGAGTTCCGCGACCTGCTGGCCGTGCTGGCCGAGCACAACGTGCAGGGTGTCAGCATCGCCAACCTGCAGAAGGACCGCACCGGGCTGGAGATCCCCCGCGATTGGGAGGGCGGCCTGTCCGGCGGTCCGACCTACCGTGCCAGCAACGAGCTGGTCCGCCGCGCCTACCGCGAGTTCGGCGACAGGTTCGCCATCGCCGGCATCGGCGGCGTGTTCACCCCGGAGCAGGCCTACGCCAAGATCCGCAGCGGCGCCAGCCTGGTCATGTTCATCAGCTCGCTGATGTACCGCGGCCCGCAGCAGATCACCGTGCTCAAGCGCGGCCTGGCCGGCCTGCTCAAGCGCGACGGCTTCGAGCACGTCTCCGAGGCCGTGGGCGTCGACGCCTGAAACCGAAGCACCAACATCCGCGGCACATCACATCAGTAGGCGCCGCGGATGTACTGGTCCGGATACGGCAGATCGGCCGGGGCAAGCCCCAGCTTGTGGGCGGCGCGCATCGGCCATGCGGGATCGCGCAGCGCGGCGCGCCCGATCTCAATGGCGTCGGCCTGTTCCGCCCGCAGGATCTTCTCGGCCTGCTTCGGCTTGGTGATCAACCCCACCGCCGTGGTCGGCACACCGGCCTGGGCACGCACCTGGGCCGCGAACGGCACCTGATAGTTCGGTTTGACCGGAATCGTGACATCCGGCACAATGCCGCCGGTCGAGACATCGACCAGATCCACACCGTGATCCTTCAGCACGCGCGACACCGCAATCGTCTGGCCCAGGTCCCAGCCGCCGGCCGCCCAATCCGTGGCGGAGATACGCACCAGCAGCGGCATGTCCTGCGGGATCGTGACACGGACCGCGTCCACGATCTCCACCAAGAACCGCATGCGTCCGTTCAGGTCGCCGCCGTACTCATCGGTACGCTCGTTGACCAGCGGATCGAGGAACTGCGAGATCAGATACCCGTGCGCGGCGTGGATCTCAACGGCCTGGAACCCGGCGGCCACCGCGCGACCGGCGGCTGCGGCGAACTGGCCCACAATCGCATGGATCTCATCCACGCTCAGTTCACGCGGCGCGGCATAGGAGCCATAGGCGTTGGGGCTGGGCGCCACGGTCTGCCACCCGCCCTCCTCAACCGGCACGCTCGCACCGTCATGGCCGACGCCGAAGCAGCCCGTGGATCCCTTGCGCCCGGCGTGGTTGAGCTGCACGGCCATGGCCGCGCCCGCATCCCTGACGCCCTGCACGATCCAACGCCAGGCCTCGATCTGCGAATCCTCCCACAGGCCCACGTCCTTGGGGCTGATGCGTCCTTCGGGGCATACGGCGGTGGCCTCGGCAATGATCAGACCGAAGCCGCCGAGAGCGCGAGACACGTAATGCTGGTAGTGGAACGGCGTCGGTTTGCCGTCCCGGGCGTACGCCGAATACATATCCATCGGGGGCAGCCACACGCGGTTGCGCACGGTCAGGCCACGCAGCTGCATCGGTGTGAACAGCAGCGGACGCTTACCCTGCGGCTTGGCCGACGCGGCGGCCTTCTTCTCGGCCTTCCCAGCCTTCTCGGCCTTGCGCTCCCGGCCGGCATCCTTGGCGTTCTTGCCGGCTTTGTTTTTGCCGGCCTTGCCCGCCTTGGCGGGCTTCTTCGACGAGCGTTCCTCCTCGTCGCGAATAAGCTCGGTCTCGTGGCGGTTCTCCTTGGAGAATCCACGGAAGTCGAAGTTGTCATGGGTCAGATCGCCCTGCATCATCCTGCCTCCCTTGTGCGATGATGTCACCTATTGTATGCGGGGATATGCGGAACGCCCGCCGAATGTCGGCGGGCGTTCCAAACTACGTAACCCGAGCCGTGCGCTACCACGGCCGCAGGGCGGGGCTACTGGCCCTCCTGGTTCTGGTTCTGCGCCTGTTGTCCGTTCTGCGTGGTCTGGTTGCTCTGGTTGTTTTGGTTGTTCGTGGTGGACTGTACCCTCGAAGCGGTCAGGTACTTTTGCGCCAGATTGCCGTAGTTGTTGTCGATCGGGGCGTTGATGGCGTTCAGATACGTGTTCATGAACTGCTTCCACGCCGGGGTGGCGATGTACATGCCGAACCATTCCGAGCGGTACACGCCGTTGATGGTCTTGTTGTCGAACGTGTTGTTGATCGGGTCCTGCGCGTCGCCGACGGCCACGAACGCGGACACCACATTCGGCACGAAACCGGCGGTCAGCATGTACGTGTTCTCGTTCGTACCGGTTTTGGCGAAGGTCTTGCGACCGTTGTCCAGCTGGGTCGTCGCCGCCTCGCCGCCGGCGGTCACGACGCCCTGGTTGAGCGCATACGCGGTGGTCTGCGCGATCTCCGGATCGATGGCCTGATGGCAGTCGGCCTGCGGGACGTCGATCTCGTCACCGTTCTTGTCGGTCACGCGGGTCATGGCGATCGGCGTGCAGGCCACGCCGTTCGCGCCCAAGGTGGCGTAGACGTTGGCCATGGTCAGCGGGGACGCCTGCACGGAACCGATGGTCATCGGGGCGTTGAACGAATTGGACGAGTACACGTCCATGGCCGAGGACGGCGAGTTGTGGTAGCCGAGGGCCGTGGCCGCGTCGGCGATCGCGCACAGGCCGATCTGCGAGGCCATCGACGCCTGCGTGGTGTTGTGCGAACGGATCAGACCCTGCAACGGGGTCTCCGGGTTCACGGTGCCGCCGCCGGAGTTCTCGACCTTCCATGTGCCGGTGAACGAGTAGTTGCTGCAGTTGAAGTTGCTCAACGGGTACGACGTGGATGTGCGCAGGCTTTCGTTGATCGAACGGCCCTGCTGCATCCAGGCCACCATGTTGATCGGCTTCCAGGTGGAGCCGACCTGCACGCCCCAGCCGCCGCCGTCGACCTGGTCGACCATGTAGTTCATCGAGGTCTTGGTCTGATCGCTGGCCGCCGCGTCGGTGGCGTCATACGTACGGTTGATGCCGAAACCGAGCACTTCGCCGGTGCCGGGCTTGATGGCCGCGATCATGACCTCCAGGCCGGAGGAATCGGAGGCCGGGATCGTGTCGTTCGCCGCCTGCATGGCCGCGTTGTTGGCGTTCACATCCATGGTGGTGTAGATGTCCAGACCGCCCTCGTTCAGCAGCTTCTGGCGGTCCGCCTCGGTTTCGCCGAACTCCTCGGAGTTGAGGATCTTGGTGGTCACGTACGAGCAGAAGAACCCCGCGTTGCCGGCCGACTGGCAGCCCTGGTTCACCGATTGGATATTGAGCGTATCCACCAGCGGGATGCTCACCGCCTCGTCATACTCGGCCTGCTCGATCAGGCCCTGGTCCAGCATGAGCTTGAGCACGATGTTGCGCTCATTCTCCGAATCCTCCTGGTTCTCGGGGATCGAAGGGTCCAAGCCCGCGGGGTTCTTGGTGATGGCCGCGATGGTGGCCGACTGCACCAGGTTCAGATCCTTGGCATGCACGTTGAAGTACCGCTGCGCCGCGGTCTCCACACCATACAGATTGTTGGATCCGAACTGGGCGATGTTCAGATACCCCTGCAGGATCTCCGGCTTGGAGTACATCTTCTCCATCTGCACGGCGATCAGCATCTCGCGTAGCTTACGAGCGATCGTGCTCTCCTGCGCATGGTATTCCGCGATCGGATCGTTGTCCTCGCGCGCCTGCACCATCAGCACGTTCTTGACGTACTGCTGGGTCAGCGACGAACCGCCCTGCATATCGCGCTTGAGCACATACGTCTGTATGAACGCGCGCATGACGCCCTGCACGTCAACACCGGAATGCTCGAAGAAGCGGCGGTCCTCACGGGCCACAATCGCCTTCTGCATGTATTCGGACACGTCCTTGATCGGCACCACAACACGGTTCTGCGAATAGAACGTGGCGATCAGCGAACCGTCCGACGCATACATGCGCGACTGCTGCGGCAGACTCGTCACATCGAAATCAATCCCCTCCACCTGCAGGGAAGGAATCACGGCCTTCGCCACGGTGTTGGCGCCGAACACGGCCGGCACGAACAGCAGGCTCGCCACAACGCCGCCGGTGACGCACAGCACGATATAGGCGAGCACCAGCGAGAGGGCACGACGGATGGTCATTGATTTCTTCTTCGGCATGGTGCCCATTCTAAAGAGGTCCCTCTACCTCGCCCCGCCCCGTCCACGTCCGTTGCCATTTCATCACAACTGGCCGAAATGTCTGGAAAATGACTGAAAAACAGCCCAACGAATCCGACATGCGCGGCGGCATCCGGACAGGGGCGGATCCCCCACTGCCCCGAACGCGCCATACCGGCGCCCCGGCCGTCGGCTCGTCGCCGGCCAGTCGCCGAGCATCGGACCGGGTCCGCCACAGGGCGACCACCAGCCGACCGGTTACCGGCGCGAACGACGAATCAGCATACCCGGCTGATAGATGACGATCGACCGCCCCTCACGCGCGATCCACCCACGGTTCGAGAAATCCATCAACGCCTTGTTCACGGTCTCCCGTGACGAGCCGACCAGCTGGGCCAGCTCCTCCTGCGTCAGATCGTGCGGCACCTTCAGACCGGCCTCCACCGGCTCGCCGAACCGCGACGCCAGATCCAGCAACGTCTTGGCCAAACGAGCAGGTACGTCCATGAACACCAGATCGGTGATGCGCTCGTTGTTGCTGCGCATCCGGTTCGCCAATACCTGCAGCATGTCCACGGCCACACGCGGGTACCTGTCCAGCCACGCGAACAACGCGTCATGTTCCAGCCACACCACGCGGGTGCCGTTCACCATCGCCACCGCGGAGGCGGTCCGAGGGCCGCCGGTCGGGTCGAACACCGGGATCTCGCCCAGCACCTCGCCGCGCGCGTGGATGCTCAGCAGCTGCACCCGACCGTCGTTGGACTCGCGCGTCAGCTTCACGCGCCCCTTCTCCAGCAACCCCATGCGATGGTCGGTATCCCCCTGCGTGAAGATGTGCTCGCCCTTGTCATACACCGATTCGTGGAGCGTGGGCAGCAGCTCCTCCGCCTGTTCCGGAGAGACCTGCTTGAACAACGCCGTATGCAGCAACGTGTTCTCGTCATTGGGGATCGCGTTCGGTGTCGCCATTGCCAGTCGCTCCTCCTGCCCGTTATTGTGCCGGCTCACGATCAGCCCAATGGTATGCCGGCGACGATTGTCCTCATTCGCCTTGCCCAATATTGTAGCCCCATCCGCCCACCCCACCCACGTACATTGGTCAACAGTTGAGAAGTTGACGGTCGGGTCAGCTGTTGACGGAAAGGAACTGTCCTAAGGACCTGGACAAGGCACGGATCAGGCCGTCCCGCCCCATGCCTTGCAGCGAGGGCTGCAGGCACAGCGGCGCCACCCGCTTGGACACCGAACGGACGGCCTTGTCGGACAGTTTCTCCGGGGAGGTGTTCAGCAGCCTGGCCATCAACGCGCCGTCCAGTTCATACGCCAGCGTGGTGTGATGCAGCACCGCGCCCGGACCGTCACTGTCCGGTGGCGCGGGAAACCGCCGTTGCGCCGCGCCGCCCGCTTTCCCCCACTGCGCGGGTTCCTGTCCACCCACCGTGTCGCGGCAGGCGCCATCGGCATCCCGATGAGCGAGCCTCACTGCTATATCGTTCAGTCCCTGGAACCGGGCGTCGACCCCCAACCCCCGTAGGGCGTCGATCAGCCAGCTGTCGCACAACCGGTAGGCCTCCGCCGCGTCCAGGCCGTCCACGAACCATCGCGGCGCGTACAGCGAATAGGTGATCGCCCCTCCCGGCTGGACCACCATCGTGCCGCCACCCGTGCACCGGCGGACCACCGTGAACCCCAGTCGTTCCGCCTCGTCCACATGAACCTCGTCGGGTATCGACTGGAACCGTCCGACCACCACCGCGGGCGACGACCATTCCCAGAACCGCAGGCTGGCCGGCCGTTCCCCCGCCGCCACCTCGCGCGCCCATTGCTCGTCAATCGCCATCTGCTCGACGGGGCTGCGGGGCACGTCGTGAATGACAACCGGCGCAAGCCTGCGCCAACGGTCACGCCAATCCGATGGCCAGCCGGCATGTGGTGCGGGACGATGACCGCACAAGCCGTATGACGCCGCATCCGCCAGAGGACCAGTCTCGGCAACGGCGTCGGCCACCATATCGTTCGGCGGCACGTCCGCCAGTCGAGAGCCCGCCAGCATCCCCGTCTTGGTGACGGCATCGTTCACCGTGCCGTTCAATCCCACCGCAAAGGCAGCCGATTCGTCACCGATGCCCATCGCCCGGGACAAGGCCCGCGCCATCGCCTCGGCATCGGTGCCGATCAACCGCACCCCGTCATGCTGCGCACAAGCCTGCAGCAGCCGATCACGCCAGTTGACGATATCGACAGCATCCACCACGGTATCGGTGCGCACTCCATCATCGTGTGCCTTGGGGCGCGCAACCCGCCCCTGTACATCCGCATGTTCCCGCGTGGCGGGCGCCGGCAGCGCGCTCCCATCCATTGCGCCAGTCTTGCCGGCAGACACCTCTCGGGCGCATGCCAGCAACGTGCGTTCAAGGTCATCCAGCAGCAGTGGGGCGCCATCGCCGTCGATGAAGAAGTCGCCGTCCAGCCGGCATGCGACCGGCAGCCCCGATTGGTCGGTCTGCACGGTGACGGCAACGAGTTTCCCGCCGGGCGTCTTGACCGCTCCACGCCGCATACCCATGGCACCCCCTAGTAATCCGTGGCCTCGGCGTGGTACGGAATCGACAGGAGGTCTCTCCGAAGACTCCGTACCGTACCACGTGGCGTTACAGGCGCGCCAGGATGTCGCGGCCGATCTCGTCGGTGCTGCGCGGCGTGGAGCCGAGCTCGGCGATGTCCGCCTCGACCGCGGCGTCGATGCGCGCCGCGTCCTCGTCGAATCCGAGATGGCGCAGCAGCATGGCGGCGGAGAGGATGGCGGCCGTCGGGTTGGCGATGCCCTTGCCGGCGATGTCCGGGGCCGAGCCATGGATCGGCTCGAACATGGACGGGAACTCGTTGCACGCGTTGATGCAGCCGGACGCCGAATATCCGACGCCGCCGACCACGGCGCCCGCCTCGTCGGTCAGGATGTCGCCGAAAAGGTTGTCGGTCAGGATCACGTCGAAGCGCGAGGGGTCGGAGACCATGTAGATGGTGGCCGCGTCGATATGGCAGTAATCGTGCGAGACCTCGGGATACTCACGGCCCACGCGATCCACGATGCGCTGCCACATGTCGCCCGCGTTGACGAGCACGTTCTTCTTGTGCACGAGGGTCACATGCTTGCGGCGCTTCATGGCCAGGTCGAAGGCGTAGCGCACCACGCGCTCCACGCCGTAGGCGGTGTTGATCGAGACCTCGGTGGCCACTTCGGCCGGGGTGTCGCGGCGGACCGCGCCGCCGGCGCCGCAGTACAGGCCTTCGGTGCCCTCGCGCACGACCACGAAGTCGATCTCGCCCGGATTGGCGAGCGGCGAGGTCACGCCCTTATACAGCTTGGAGGGGCGCAGGTTCACGTACTGGTCGAGTTCGAAGCGCAGGCGCAGCAGCAGGCCACGCTCCAGGATGCCGGCCTTAATGCGCGGGTCGCCGACCGCGCCGAGCAGGATCGCGTCGGTGGTCTTGATGCGTTCGAGTTCCTCGTCCGGCAGGATCGCACCGTCACGCAGGTAACGCTCGGCGCCCAAATCGAAGTTCTCGTATTCGAAATCCGCCGCGCCCTGCACCGCCCGTTCAAGCGCCTTCTGCGCCCAGGGGGTGACTTCCTTGCCGATGCCATCGCCGGGGATGACGGCGATGCGATACTTCGTTGTTGTTTCGCTCATAGTGAGCGACACTACCCCGGTTGCGGGCAGGCCGTCCCGAACGGTTCAGCAAGTGGACAGGGCACCCTGCCCCTACGCCACTCCCATGGTCCGCAGGCACCAGGCGTTCTCGAACGAGACCTCCTTCCACTGCTTGTACCGTCCGGTGGTGCCGCCGTGCCCCGCCTCGACCTCGATCTTGGCGATGACGTCCACGCCGGCCGCCTGCAGCCGCGCCATCCATTTGAGCGGCTCGACGACCAGCACGCGCGTATCGTTCATCGACGTGGTGATCAGGATCTTCGGGAAGTGGGCCACACGCGGGTCGTCGGGCGATTCCGGCGCGTTCTCATACGGCGTGTACGACTTCATGTACCGGTAGACCTCCGGATCGTGCAGCGGGTCGCCCCATTCGTCCCATTCGGTGACGGTCAGCGGCAGCGAGGGGTCCAGGATGGAGGTCAGCGCATCCACGAACGGCACATCCGCCTCGATGCCGGAGAAGCGCTCGGGGGCCAGATTCGCCACGGCGCCCATCAGCAGGCCGCCCGCCGACCCGCCGACGGCCACGGTGCGCTCGGGGTCGGCGAGTCCCGCGTCCTGCAGGGCGGCCACCGCGTCCACGAAATCCTCGAAGCTGTGGCGTTTGGACAGTCGACGCCCCTGCTCATACCAGGCGCGCCCCATCTCGCCGCCGCCGCGGATATGCGGCACCGCATAGAGCACGCCGCGGTCGAGCATGCTAAGCCGGGCCACGGAGAACCCGGGATCGGAGCTGATCTCATACGCGCCGTAGCCGGTGACGAACATCGGGAGATGGTCGAGCGTCACGCCACGCCGCCAGACCAGGGAGACGGGGATGCGTTCGCCGTCCCGCGCCGTGATCCACATGCGGCGTTCCATATAGTTGCATGGGTCGAAGTCGCCGAGAACGCGCGCCCGTTTGAGCAGCAGGTCCTCGCCGGTGACCGGGTCGAACTCGTGCAGCTCGCCCGGGCGCGTGTAGCCGGAGAACGTGTAGCGCATGCGCGGCGCCTCGTATGACGGGTTGCCGCCAGCGGCGATGGTGTACAGGCGTCGCGTGACATCGGGCAGCCCGTCCTCGGACGAACCGGACGAATCGGATGCGTCGGCCGAATCGGATGCGTCGGCCGAATCGGACGGACTGGATGCCCCGGATGGATCGGACGGACCGCGCTGCGTGAAACATCCCGTGAAACATGTGTCAGAGTCCAAGGAATCGGAGTTTCCCGCAGGGGCCGCAACACCGGAATCGGGGACATCCCAATCGCCTTCGAGCGTGGGCGGCAGCAGCTCGCGGAACCGCCACGGGCGGCCGGCCAGGAAGTCCTCGGCGGCGTCCCGCTTGGTCATGACGCCCAGATGCGTCATGCCGTCCGCCCGGTAGCTGAGCGCCACATAGTGCCGGTGCAGGGCAATGCCCTCGATGCCCAGCCCCCGCGCCCCCTGCAGAATCGCCGGGTTCGCGGGGTTGCGGTAGGCGATGCCGATCGGCTTGGCCGAAGCCCCGGGCTCGACGCGGTCCCCCTGCTCGCATCCGTACGGCGAGCCCTGCGCGATGCATACGCCCTCGCCGAGCCGGTACGGCGGTTCATGCAGCCGCATATCGATCACGTCGATCTCGAAATTCGGATTGAACGCGTTGTGGTACACCACCGCCAGCGGGATATCGGCGCCGTCCTCACCCGCGCCTTCGAACCGGGCGAAGCTGACGTCGTATTCGATATCCGGCTCGCGCGGGATGAATGCGCGGAATTCGCCCTCCGGGGTTTCGGCTGGCAGCATGAGCACCTCGGTGGTGGTTTTCGAGCCGGTGCCGATGACGATGTTGCGTTCGTCGAAGCTCAGGCCCACGCCGAGCCAGAACCGTTCGTCATGCTCCCGGAACACCTCCACATCGGCGGACACCGGCGTGCCGACCCTGTGTCGGCGCACCGCACAGGGCCGCCAGGCGTCGTCGAGTACGGTGTAGAACACCCACTGCGCATCCGGCGTGATGCACGCGCCGGCGATGCCTTCAAGCACCTCGGGCAGTTCCGTTCCGGTGCGCAGGTCCCGAATGCGGAAATCGTAGCGCTCGTCGCCGCGGGTGTCGACGCCGTAGAGCATCCAGCGGCCGTCGCGGCTCAGGTCCATGCCGCCGATCTGGAAGAAGTCATGTCCCTCGGCTTCCCGGTTCGTGTCAAACACCACCTGTTCGCCGGGCATGGATCCGGGCTCGCTCAGCGGGTCGATGTCGGGCGGGGTCCAGTCGCCCTCCCCTCGGATCGGCAGACGGCATTGCACCGCATACTGCGACCCTTCGCGTGTGCGCGTGAAATACCAGTAGCCGTCCATGCGCGTGGGCACGGACATGTCGGTCTGTTGGATGCGGGAGGTCAGTTCGTTGAACAGCGTGTCACGCAGGGGGCCGAGCGCGGCGGTGCGCTGCTCGCAGTAAGCGTTCTGGGCGGTCACGTAGTCGTGGACTTCGGCGCTGTCCTTGTCCTTCATCCACGCGTACGGGTCGAGGAAGGTGTCGCCGTGGTGCGTGCGCGCGACGGGCTCGCGGCGGGCGACCGGCGGCATGGAGGCGACGTTCTCCGACGATACGCCGCGTTCCATGGTCGCATGCACTGCGGGGCCGTCCGGGTATGGCATGGTCTGCGCGGTTTCGTTCACGGCCGCGGAGGCGGCACCCTGCTGCTCTTGAATCATGCAGGCGATTATATGCGCAGCCGTGCCATGCCGCGGCCGTTATGCGAACCGCTCGAGGTACGGGAGCATGGTTTTCATCAGATTCGCGCCGGTGGTGCCGGTGAAGACGGGAACATCGGTGACGGGCATCGGTTGGGTGGCGGAGACCCCGGCCACCGAGCCGAGCGGCGAGGCCTCGCGTGGGGAGAGCTGGCGGATGCCGATGGCGATGACGCGGCCCGGATACCGGCGGGCGATGGTGGCGTAGGTGGTCGGATCCTTCTGCCCGTCGTCGCCGATGAGGATGAACTTCATATCCGGGAAGTCGCCCATGAGCTGTTCGGCGAATTCAAGCTTGTGCTGCACGCCGGTGGGGATGAAGGTCTTGGGGCGCGGATCCAGATCCCGCAGCAGCAATGGTCCGGCGGGGAATCCGTGGTCGTTGATGAAATGCCGGATCGAACTTTCCACGTTCCACGGCGAGGTGGACAGGTAGAAGAACGGCGCCTCCGGGAACAGCGCGGCGAGCTTGGTGAACAGCACGCTCATGCCGGGCACCGACGCGCGCTTCTTCGGATTGGCGAACAGCACGTTGTAGGCAGCCTTCCACAACGTGGGCACCTGCGTGATCATGATGGTGTCGTCCACGTCGGAGATGATGCCGACCTTGGAGCCACTGGGGATGGTGAACAGGTTGGCGGTGACCGGCTTGCGGCGGTCGACCCGGTAGGAGACGCGGTGGATGCCGGGACTGAGGCGATGCTCGGCGACGAGGTCCAAGTAGCCGGCGGAGTCGGATACCGCGTACTCGGCGGTCTGCCGGCGCTTGGCGTCCGGCTTGTCGTAGGATTCGGAGGTGCCGACCTGCACGGTTTCCAGCGGGGTGCCGTCGATGGCCACGCGCACGCGGCGGTGGGGCGCGGGGATGGCCAGCATGCCCCAGATGCCACGGATGCGGGCGCCGGGCCGGTGGTGCTCCGGGGCGTACACGGTCCGACAGATCAGACGGGAGTAGGCTTCGGTGCCGTATCCGACGTAGGGTTCGATCTGGTCGTACCAGCCGAGCTGTTCGACGACCGGTGTGGAGACCCTCATCCATAGGTTGAAGACGGTGCTCACGGCACGGCGGAACAGGCGGACCAGTGGCGGCTTGGCCTCGATGCGCTCATGTTTGGAGGCGGAATCGAACGTCGTGACGACGCGCCGCGCCGGAATCGGCACGGTGGGCATATCATCCGTGGGTTGATGGACCTGCGGCGATGTCCGACGTGAATCACTCATAGATTCACTATACCCACACAATGGTTCGATGCAACCTCACCGCCGCCGCACGCGAGACAATCACTTGACGAGTTTGGCGTACTCCTCGGCGGTGAGCAGCGCGGGCTCGTCGTCGTCGAGTTCGATCTTCAGGATCCAGCCCTCACCGTACGGGTCGTTGGTGATGATCCCCGGATCGTCCGAGGCCTCGCGGTTCACGTACCGCACCGTGCCGGCCACCGGGCACACCAGCGGTTGGACGGCCTTCTGCGATTCGAGTTCCACGATCTCGTCGCCGGCCTCCACGCGTATGCCGGGTTCGGGCAGATCGACGAACACCAGTTCACCCAGCTGGCTCACCGCGTATTCGGTCAGACCGACCATGGCGGGCTCCACCGAGGCGTCCACCCAGACATGCTCCTCGGAGTATTCCAGATGCTCGGGAACGTCAAGATTCAATGGGGTTTCGTTCGTTTCGCTCATGGCACCAGCGTACAACGCCACACGCCGCCGCCCTAATCACACCATGGGACCGGCCCCGCCGTGGGGCCACCGTTGCGGCCCCATACGTCAGCGAACCGACGTCGGAGGCATCGGGCGGTACATCAGCGGACCGGGCCGGAGGGGGTCGAGCCGACGACCTGCACGATGGTGCCTTCGGGGCAGTTGTCGTAGATCCACTTGGCGTCGGCCTCGTACATGTTCACGCAGCCGTGCGAGCCGTAGTGCGCCGGATCGCCGACCTGGATGCCGTAGTAGTTCCAGTTCGCCGTGTGGAAGCCCTCGCCGCCGTTGAAGTAGCCGACCCACTTGACGCCCGGCGAAAGGTACTTCGAGCCGTCCTCGTTGTAGCCGCGCATGTCCTGTGACGCATACTTCAGGTAGATGTAGAACGTGCCGTTGTCGGTTTCGCCGAATGCGCCCGGGGTGCCGGTGCAGACCAGGAACGTGCGCACCAGCTGGTTGTTGTTGTACACGGTGGCCGTCTGCGAGGACTTGTCCACCACGATACGCATCGTGGCCTTCTCCTGCTTGGTCTCGAACGGGGTCACGTCGAATTCCGCGGTGATCAGCCCGCCGTTGCCCGCTTCGAGCGCCTCAAGCACCTTCGCGGCCGTCGTGTCGGTGTTCTTCACGGCCACGCCGTCCACACCGTCCACGCGGGTCAGCAGCACGTTTCCGGCGTCGTCGATGATATCCGTCTGGTCGACCTTCTCCTGGTTGAGCTGCTTGGGCAGCTCGGCGGCCAGGTAGTCCTTGATGGCCTGTTCGTCATAGGACAGGGTGATGGTGCCGTTCTGCACGTCGCCGGTCGGCTTGATCCACGAGGCCACCGTGTCGTTCGACAGTTCGAAGTTGCGGTCGCGCTCGTTGGTGAGCACGATCTTGTTGTTGAGCCGCTGGTTGGCGGCCGCGGCGGCCTGGTTGGCGGCGTCCACGCCGATGGGCATATCCACGTCCGAGTAGTCGATCTTCACGTCCGCGCCCGTGCCCGGCGCCTCGATGGCGTTGGCGACGGCCTCGTTCACGGCGTCCAGCTGCGGCGCCCGGCCCACCTTGCCTTCGGTGACCGTGAACGCCTGCGATCCGCCGTCGTAGGCGATCGAGGAGGGCACGGCCTGCTGGTCGTCGGCCACGAAGCGGTCGGTCAGGAACGTGTTCGCCGTGTATTCGTCGTACTCGGCGCTCAGGCCGATCTCGGCCTTGGAGAACGGGTTGAGCCGGGCGAAGTCGGACAGCAGCGCGCGCACGCCGGTCGCGTCCCCGTCGGTTTTGGCGTTGAGCAGCGCGTCCACGGTCGCGTCCACGTCCACGCTCACGCCGAGTTCCTCCAGCGAGGCCTTGATCTCCTGTCCGTCAGGGTCGGCAACGGTCAGAGTCGAATCGGCGATCGCACGCGTTACCGTATCGGTCAGGCGATCGCGGTCCTGCCCCGCCACGCTGATCTGGCCGAGCGTCACGCCGGGCGCGGCCTTGTCGGAGAAATACCAACGCGCGGTGAACAGTCCGGCCACAACCAGCACCAGCAGGGCGCCGATGACGCTGAGGGTGATGATCCACGGCAGTTTGGTGTTCGGCTGCTTCTCCTCGTCGCCGGGCAGAGCGATGGCGTCCTCGCCCATGGTCATCGGGGACGCGTCTCCGACCGGTGGCATGGCCACGGTACGGTCGTCGTCCATCGGCGAGAAACCATCCATCTGATAGTCGTCGGACATTGTCATTCCCTTACGAATTCCACTCTTTCCAACGCCTCACTATACGCAGCCGAACCGACTACAGCGCGCGTCCGTACCATTCCTCGATCATGTACCGGGCTATGGCGGTCCGGTTCGGCGCGCTCATAGTCCCCCTCACCAGTTCCGCGGTGTACTCGTCGCGGCTCACCCAGCGCGCGTCCACGGTTTCCTGTCCGTCCGTGCGGATGTCGGTGTTCAGCGCGTAGGCCTTGAACGCCACCATAAGCGACGCGGGGAACGGCCAGGGCTGCGACCCCAGGTAGCGCACCTCGCCCAGGTCGATGCCGACCTCCTCCTTGGTTTCGCGACGGCAGGCGTGCTCCAGGTTCTCCCCCGCCTCCACGAATCCGGCGGACACCGAATACAGGGTCGGGTCGTTCCACGCCCGGTTGTGCTGCAGCAGCAGGCGGTCCTGCGAATCCACCACCGCCACGATGACGGCAGGCTCCACGCGGGGGAACAGCAGACGCTGCCCGTCCTGAGGATTCGTGCACCGCTGCGCCCAGCCGGCCATGGCCGTCTGTACTGGGGCGCCACAGGTCGGGCAGTGCCGTTGCGTGGCGTGCCACAGGCTCAACGCCACGGCCGTGGTGGCCTGGCCCGCCTCCCGCGCCGAGGCGTGGGGCACGAAGCCGCGCAGATCCACCCAGTCGAAGCGTTCAGCGGTGCGGGCGAACAGCGGGACCCGCCCGTTCGCGCTATTCGGTTGCGCGGCGTTGCCGAACGCGTCATCGGCCCCGATGCCGTGCGCGTCCGGCACGACGGATGGTGCGCCCATCGGCACGCGGGTCAGGTCGATGGCGACGATGTGCGCGTTGCGCCGGCCCGGATAGACGCCCAGGAACATCGCCACGGCCTCCGGGGCGCCGGCCAGCGCCTCCGCGGCATACGAACCGGGCAGGGACGCCAGGCGCATCGACACCGATTCACGGGCTGCCAGCACACCTTGGCCGCGCGGTACGGCCACCAGCCCGTCGCGCACCAGTATCACCGTGGTGGACGGGTCGTTGAGCAGACCGGGGATAAGCCCCGGCTCATCGCGGCGTTCGGTCTGATAGTCGATATCCCCCTGGGCGAGCGGCAGGAACGGCAGGGTCTGGGTCAGAGCCAGCGGCGAGAGCAACGCCATATCATGCCTCCGCCCGCACGCGGCGGACCAGGTCCAGCAACGCATCGGCCACCCGGTCGGGGTGTTCGTAGGCGCTGAAATGACCGCAGTCGGGGATCTCGGTGAACACGGCGTTGGTGCCGGTCATCGCCTCGGCGATCGGACGCATGACCGACGGCGCGCTGGAGGGGTCGTTCTCACCGCAGATCACGGCGGCGGGCGCGGTGATAAGCGGCAGCTGGTCATTCAGATCGGGGCGGCCGGCAGCCATGCGCTCGCGCCAGGCCACGCCCTCCGGGCGCTGGGCCTGAATCCAGCCAGTGAACTGGCGGATGAAGCGGGGCGCACGCTTGATGGTGGAGTCGCCAGGCTGAGGTTCGGCGAAGTGCATCACCGGGTCGACCGTGTGTTCGGTTTCGCAGATGTCGGCGATGCGCAGGCGATTGGCGCGGGAGACCGCGGAGTCGGCGTCGGCCTTCGTGTCGCACAGGGCCAGGCCCGCCACCGCCTCCGGGTGCAGGCGCTGGATATCCAGCACCAGATAGCCGCCCATCGACAGACCCACCCAGATGGCCTTGGTGAAGCCGGCCTTGCGGATGAGGTCCACATAGGCGTCGGCCATGCGGTCGAGCGCCTCGGTGTAGGCGCCGTCCTGCGCGATGGCCCCGGTCTGTTCGGCCGTGGGGATCGGGCCTTCGCCGGCGCCGGGCATATCCGGCGCCCAGATCGGGAATCGCGGCAGGCCGGCGGCGTTCGCGCGGACGATGAGCTCGGCTGCGCAATCGTCCCACAGGTGGTGGTCGATCGGGAAGGCGTGCACGAGCACAACCGGGATGCCTTCGCCGTCGCGGTAGATCATAGTGTTCAGTTCCATGGGATTCCTCTCTTACTCGTCTCTCACTCGGCCCACGCCAACGCCCGTTGCACGATGCGGCCGTGGCCGCCCGCCATCTGATCGAGCATGGTGGCCAGCCTCGGGCCGGTCACATCCACCCATTCCACGTCCAGCGCCTCATCCTGCGGCTGGCAGTCGCCGGCGATCGGCACCACATAACACAGCGCCACCGCATGCTGGCGGGCGTCGTAGAACTCACTCAGCCCGGGGGTGGGGAAGAACTCCGCCACCGTGAACGGCTGCAGGTTGGGCGGCAGGGTCGGCAACGCCAAGGGTCCCAGATCCTTGGCCACGTTGCGGGCGATGGCCTCGCGCAGGCTCTCGTGGTACAGCACGCGCCCCGCCACCAGCGTGCGTTCCACGGAACCGTCGTCCGATACACGCAGCAGCGTGCCGATTTCGGTGATGCGCCCGAACTCGTCCGTGTGCACGGGCACGACCTCCACATACACCATCGGCACCTGCCGACGCACCTGGCCCACGCGGGCGGCATCCAGCCATCCGGGCGGGTTGCCGCCCGCCGACCCCCGGATGAAATCCTCCGGCGTGATGTCGTCGAATTCGCCGCGGCGGCGGCCCGCATCGAAATCGCCCTCGTCGGGCACCTCATCGTTCAGCACTGGCATATTCCCATTATCCGCCCGGATGATGACCGGCACATGACCGTTCGATGACGATTCCCCGAAGAGCGGAGTCGGATGCCCGTTCATCCCACGGCGCAAGGGCTTGTGGAATGTTGGGTGTTGCTGGGAAGCTGGGAACACGTAGTTTCTGCAAGGTAAGGAGCAGTCATGGCAACCCATGCGGTAAGTTCGGCGGAATTCGAGCAGGTAATCACCGGCAACGAGCTGGTGTTCGTGGACTTCTGGGCCACCTGGTGCGGCCCGTGCCGCGCGTTCGGCCCGGTGTACGAGCAGGCCAGCGAGAAGCATCCGGACGTGTACTTCGCCAAGGTGGATATCGACCAGAACCAGGATCTGGCGTCCGCGGCCGGCGTGCAGGCGGTGCCGACGCTGATGATCGTCAAGCAGGGCACGGTGGTGTTCCAGCAGGCCGGTGCGCTGCGCGCCTCCGACCTGGATGACCTGATCGCCCAGGCCAAAGCGCTGGATCTCAAGGCCGCGCAGGCCGAGGCCGACGCCCAGCAGTGATCTTCCCCTTTCCGGCTAGTCGCCGACTTGAGGCTTATCCTTGAGTCGGCGTAAACTAATAGCTGTTTGTGAGCGCGACCGGCAAGTGGCATACCGGAGTATTGAGGAGTGCAATGGCCAATCATCGCAAGAAGACCAGCATCAGCCTTCCCTCATTGAACAAGCGTCAATGGGTTCGGATCGGCGCCGTGGCCGCGGTGCTAGCGCTGACCGCCACCGGCGGCATCATAACCCGCAGCTTCTATGCGTCCGACGGACATTCCGCGGCGCAGCAGGTCACCGCGTTCTCCGCCACCGACCCGCTGACCGTCTCCCGCGGCTCCGCCCGTGACGGCGTGCGCGGCATGGATGGGGATACCTCCTATGTGACCGTCAAGCTGGACGGTCAGTCGCGTACCGTGCTCGGCACCGATTTCACCACCGTCAAGTCGGTGCTGGAGGCGGGCAACATCACGCTCGGGCCGAATGACACGGTGGATCCCGCGCTGGACGCCGAAGTCGACGAATCCACGGTGATCACCATCGAAACCGCCGATTCCGCGCTGGAGACCTCCGAGGAACCGATCGCATTCAACACGGTCCGCAAGGAGACCTCCTCGCTGCCCAAGGGCACGGAGCAGGTGGAGACCGAGGGCGAGGAAGGCGTGATGGAGACGACGAGTCTGGTCACACGCGCCGGGGACACGGTGATCTCCTCCAACGTGTTCGCCTCCTACGTCAAGAAGGCGCCGGTGGACAAGGTGATCCTGGTGGGTACCGGTTCCGCCTCCTCCAGCAGCTCGTCCAGCTCCTCCGCCAGCATCGGCACCACCGTGCCGGCAGGCGAGATGCAGCAGTGGGCACACGACTACCTGCTGGCTAACGGCTACACCGAGGCCGATTTCTCCGCCACCGTGTACATCATCAACCACGAGTCCGGATGGCGCGTGAACGCCACCAACGCCAGCTCCGGCGCATACGGCCTGCCGCAGGCGCTGCCCGGCAGCAAGATGGCCTCCGCCGGCGCGGACTGGGCCACCAACTACCAGACCCAGCTCAAGTGGTTCTGGGGCTACTGCAGCAGCCGCTACGGCTCGGTGCAGGGCGCCTACAACTTCTGGGTGGCCAACCACTGGTACTGATCGTTACGAACGAAGAAGCCCGGGGATTCCCCGGGCTTCTTTTTTACTGCCCCGGCCCCGTCCACCGCATGTCCACACATACGGCTTCTTCCCAGAAGTTATATTACAACGTGTTTTCTATATTGCAATCGAGATATGATATAGAAAACTGTATGTTACGTACATCGAAAGGCATCGCCGTGAAATATACACCCACCGCAGTGACACGCAATCTGCGCACACTGGGAGAACATGCCTCGATACAGCGCAAGCTGCTCTCCCTCACGGTGAATGACGTCGCCCAGCGCGCAGGGGTCAGCGCCACCACGGTCGTCAATCTGGAACACGGCAAACCGGTCCGCACCGACTCATTATTCGCGGTGCTCGGCATCCTCCAACTCGCCAAACCCGCCATCGACGCCACAGACCCCTACCACACCGACCTCGGCGCGCTACGAGCGGCCGAACAACTACCCAAGCGCGTAAGGAATCGGTCATGAACAACTCGCCGATACAGGTTCACACCACGGTCAACGGTCAGGATGTATCCGCAGGCACCCTGTTCACGCAAGCGAATCATGCCACATTCCGCTATTCCGCGGATTACATCGCCATGGCAGGTTCCTATGATCTCGCTCCGTCATTGCCACGTTCAACAGCACCGTTCTTCTTCACCGGACTCGGTCCGTTCTCCGATTCCGCGCCAGACCGGTGGGGACGCCGTCTGCTCGCACGCGAGTTGAAACGCACACGACTGACGGAGATCGAATATCTGCTCGGAGTCAATGACCTCACCAGACAAGGGGCCACACGTTTTTTCATAGGCGACGATCCAGTCGCCGACGGAAGTGGCGTTCCGGCACTCGCCGACCTGCCGGACCTGCTGAATACTGCCGATGCCGTACAGGAAAACAGGGATGTCGCCGACCTTGCGTTGCGCCGACTGTACCGAGCAACGGGATCGCTGGGAGGAGCTCGACCCAAAGCGTCCGTATGGGACAACAATACGTTGTGGATGGCCAAGTTTCCCAAACCGAACGGGGACGATTGGGACATCATCGGATGGGAGGCGGCAACTCTGCATATCGCGCGAATGGCAGGAATCGACGTACCCGATCATCGAACGATATCCATCATCGATCAGGAGGGGCGGCAGCGTACGATTCTGCTCACCAAACGCTTCGATCGTGTGTTGCCGTCGCCCAATCTGCAGTCAGCGCAACGCATTCCCTATATTTCAGCGTTGACCGCATTGTCCGCAACAGATGGCGAAGGCGGAGACTGGCTTGATCTTGCCGAGTTCGTACGCGCCATCGGTGCCGACACACAGGAATTATGGCGTCGAGCGGTGTTCGGGGCGGCGATTGGCAACTGCGACGATCATCTGCGTAATCACGGCTTCCTACGAGTCAGCACTGGTTGGCGACTGTCACCGGCATTCGATCTCAACCCCGAGCCGTTCGATCCACAGACCGAAGACACGCATCAACTGACATTATTCGGAGATTCGAACATCAGCGTGCATTCCTTATTCGGGAAAGATGCGCTCGCCCTCTTCGGTGTGCGACTGGTTGACGCCAACCTATGGGCATCAACACTTGCCTCCGCATTGGCGCAAGCCATGCCCTACGTCCGTATGCACCACATGGATAGTTACTCCGTCGAGATTATGGCGACGCGATTCTCACATGCCCACGATGCGATATCGCAGCAACAATAGCAGGCATTCCGTCCCGCTATCCAACACATCCGCCGCCGTCGTCCATATATATGCCCATACATAGGCGTAGGCTATTGGGGTCACTTCGGCGGATGGGAGCCCCCACCCGCCTCCGCCTGAAGAACCAAGCAGAGAGAAGCATTACGGCATGAGCGGCATCATCAAGCGCGATCTGAGCAAGCCACTGACCCCGGAGGAATCGTTCGCCAACGGGCATCTGACCCACGCGGCCATGGTATCCATCGCCATCCTGACGTTCATCACGTTCTGCGGCAACTTCACGCAGTTGCAGCTGAGCGCCGCGCTGCCGACCATCGTCGCCGAGTTCGGCATCTCGGTGACCACCGGCCAGTGGCTGACCTCCATCTTCCAGCTGGTCATGGGCGTGATGGTGCCGCTGACCGCCTACCTGACCCGACGTTTCTCCACCCGTCAAATCGTAATCACATCCATGTCGATCTTCACGATCGGCTCGCTGATGGCATGGGTCTCCCCCACATTCATCCTCGTGCTGCTCGGCCGCATGCTGGAGGCCATCGGCACCGGCGTGATGTGGCCGGTGCTGCAGATCACCGTATTCTCGATCTATCCGCTCTCCCGCCGCGGCATGGCGATGGGCATGGTCGGCATGGCCATGAGCGTGGCCCCGGCGATCGGCCCGACGTTCGGCGGATGGCAGACCGATGCGAACGGCTGGCGCTCGATCTTTCTGACGCTGACGGTGATCGGCGCATTCGCCCTGGTGCTGGCCACGTTCTGGCTGCACAACTTCGGCGCCACGGACAAGACCGTCAAGGCCGACTTCTTCTCCGTGTTCCTGTCCGTGTTCGGCTTCGGGGGGCTGATGTTCGGGTTCACGAACATCGAGAACTATCCATTCGTGCATCCGCTGGTCTGGCTGCCGATGGTGGTCGGCATGGTCGGCATCGTCTGGTTCATCCTGCGCCAGTTGTCCAACAAGCGCGCGTGGGTCGAGGCGCAAAGCCGGAGCGCAGCCGAGAACGCACCGGCCGGGGCTGAGAGCGCTGCCGACCCCGCCGCCAACGCCGTGGATGCGCACGAAGGCATCCTGCATGGGCATCTGCGCTTCCACCGCTGGCACCGAACCACGGGCCGCGAACCGCTGCTCGATCTGGAGGTGCTGAAGAACCGCAGCTTCACCGTCGGTACCATCACGGCGGCGCTGAGCTTCTTCGCGTTCAGCTCGATTACGGTGATCCTGCCGCTGTATATTCAGGACGATCGCGGCTTCTCCGCCACGATGAGCGGCTTGATCATGTTGCCGGGCGCGCTCGGCCAGGCGATCGCGCAGTTCTTCGGCGGCAAGGCGCTCGACCGGTTCGGTGCACGCCCGGTGGCGCTGATCGGCACGATCACGCTGTGCTTCGGCACGGTGATGATGAGCCTGATCTCGCTGGATTCGTGGATCTGGTGGGTGTCCATCTGGCAGTTCGTCCGGCAAATCGGCATGGGATTCGTGCTGATGCCGATCACCACATGGTCGCTGAATTGCTTGGAGCCGAAGGAGGTATCCGCAGGCTCCGCTGTGACGAACACGGTACGCCAGATCGCCGGTGCGATCGGTGCACCGGTGCTGGTGATTCTGATGGAGACCTTCGCCGCGATGCGTCAGACCGCTCTGGGCGGCGGTGCCGACGTGGCGATCGCCGCGAGCGTGTTCGGCGTGCAGTGGGCACTGCGTGTGAGCGCCGTGATCTGCTTCGGCATGGTGCTGATGGTGTTCTTCGGTGTCAAGGGCAACGGCGCGGGTTCCACGCATGATCTGGTGCAGCGCGCCCTGCGCCGCATGCACGAAGTCATCGAGCACTGAGCTGCACACCGTGGTCGAGCACTGAGCTGGACAGCGCGGCGGCGTCCCCGCGATTCATTGTGGGAGTCAATACGTTTCCATACAGCATGAATCGGCTCCACATATCGGTTTCGTGCGACGTACTCAGCGTCATCGTAACCATCAATACGAAATGTCCAAGCCATTCAGGCTCCTGCTAGACTAAGTCTTTATGAGGACCGTCTGGTTGGGTATCGTTCGTTCGCCACATGTCGTGTATCTGATACTGGCCGTGATATTCACCAGTGTCTTCATCACGGCCATTCCTCCCATGACCACGCCTGACGCGCCGCAACACTTCACACGCGCCTACGCAATCAGTGTCGGCAAGATCGCCCCGTCCGAACAGGGGCCCGGTACCTTCGGCAACTCACTCGCCGACGAGTCCACGTTCAATCTCGAGGTCGGATTCCAACCGACCTCGGATGGCTACTACCTTCCCCAATCCATCGTCGCATACGCCATGGGAGCAGAGTACGCTACATCCCCTCTGGCCATAAACGCCGCTCACCCGGGTGAGGCCTTTGTCTACGAGAATCAAACCGAGGGCACCAGTCCGGTCGCCTATCTGCCACAAGTATTGGCACTGCTCATAGGCAGGCTGTTCACCGACTCCCCCGCGGCGTTGGCATATCTACAGGAAGTCATGCTGGCCACCATATGGATCGTCGGCATGACCGTGGTGATACGCATCGTCCCCTTCGGCAAATGGCCACTACTGCTCATCGCGCTGTTGCCGACGCAAATCCAAGACTCCTTCCAGCTAGGTGCCGACGTCATGACGTCGCTGCCGTTCGTGTTCATCGCCGCATTGCTGATACGGCGCGTCTCCTGTGCTCGGCCTGATGCGCCGGGCACGATACCGGAGTTCACACTCATGTCGATCCTTGCCATAATGGCGACGCAGGCAAAGGTCGTGATGCTCCCCGCGGTACTACTGCTATTGGCGTATCCTTTGGGGTTCACCTACATCGACTATGGCAAGGGGACATTCCTCACATCGCTTTGGAAACGTCTTCTGGGCGTCATCCCGGCAATCGTGGGCATACTGCTCTGGTCCCAATACGCGCAACATATCGGAAGAGGATTGCACGACGTCTACATTGTGGCCCCTGGCCGTCTGGAACTGCTCGTATCCTCTCCCATCGCCGCATTCATCGACTGGTTGAAGTCCTGTACGCAATGGGCATGCAACCAGTTCGACTATCCAGGGCTCATCTGCGGCTTGCGGTCCGGGGACGCGCGGATACCAGGCACAATCGCACTTGCGGTCCTGTTCATTGTCGTAACGATGATCTTCACATGCAGCAGTACACCACTGTCTTCCGCATCATCAGCAACGAAAAACGCGGAACCAGGTGCAGATGCCCCATCAGACCTGCCACGAGCTGCCAGATTGGCCATCAATACCGTATGTATCATCACTGCGCTGGGCGTTCTGGCAGCCACTCTGTTGTCGATGTACATCATCTGGACGCCAATCGGCGCATACGGATTACTCGGCGTACAGGCACGATACCTGCTTCCTTGCCTGTACGCGCTCGCAATACTGGTGCCGCCAAAACCGTTCCGCGCCAGCAACGCGCTGATTCGCGGCCTATGCACCGGCACAGCGATCATCCTGTTCTGCATATCTATTGCGGTCATACTGCATTAGTGTTATTCAACCGGGAGTCTCTGCGCCTGATGGCACCATCGGCAAACGTTACAGGACCAAATCTGTTCAGCACGCGAGTCACCGTGTACGGTGACCGTATACGCTGACCGTATACGGTGCCGACGTTCATTCTCCCGCTACTTGATCGAGCAGGCGCTGGTGTCGTAGGTTACGTTCTCATCCAGCCATCCGGCGGGCGTCTGATCGAGTCGTAGATCGGATTCGGCCTTGGCTGACGTGGTGACGTCGAAGTCGAATGTCACGGTCTCGCCAGGAGCGATGTACGCCACGTTGGTGATCAGATTCTTGCCGTCCATCGTCTTCTCTTCCTGGTCTCGAACGTCGCCGCTCGCAGTGAAGTTCGTTATCGACCCGCCGGCAGGGGCATAGAACAGCATGCGCTGCGCCGATGTGCCTGAAGGAGCCACGATGCCGTCGACACCAGGCTGGGCACCACCCAGGATATAGGTGGTCGCGCTAGCCATCTCATCACTGGTCAATGTATTCGTGATGGAGAACGTCACATGATAGGTCTGCGAACCGTCCGCATTGCATGCGGTACGGGTGATGGTGCTGGAACGCTGCAGGTACCAGCCGAGTTTGGATGCGTTCTGCTCGTTCATATAGATGCCGACCTCCGGGTCGGTCTCGCTGTCAGGTGCGTTCTTCGCGAATCCGGCGCCTTGGAAGTACTCGGCCTCATCTTCATGGAACGTATAGGCGTAGAAGTGGCGTCCCTCGGCAAGTGTCCCCATCGCCTGCGCGATCTGCATCATCTTGTCCATCGTCATGTTCGAGAACGCACCGTCCATCACCGCCGACGCCACGTATTCGAAGTACATGTCCTGGGTGTCGGGATCGAACGCCTTATAAATGCCGTTGAGCATGAATTCGGCGGTGTTGTCACCGGTCAGCACCTGACCGTTGTCAAGAGTGATGTCGCCATTGATGCGTACCATCTCCTGGATGAACAGCGGATCGATGGCGATGATGCCATCAATATCGCACGCATATTCGGACCGCTGCCACACGGTATTGAGCATCTCCGCGGTACGGGAAAAGTCCGGCACGGCGAACAAATCTCGCACATCAAATGAAAAATACAGCGGATCACTGAACACATCGTGCTCCTCGGCCGTAGCGCTTTCCCCCAGCGTCAGGAACTCCCTGTTCGAGTGGAACTCCCCCACCGAGATGCTCCCGTTGTCCACCTGCATCGTGCCCAATGAACCGACCAGGCCGCCGCCAGAACGCTGTTCGGAGGTCGTCTGTGCGACCAGCAGGTAGGTACGCGGTCCGTCCTGTCCCAAGAGCTTCGGCATCGCCTGCACCATGCCGCTGACCTGATCAAGCATGTCGGCAACCTTGTTGATCTGCTCCTTGCCTTGCTCATAGGCGGAACGCACCACGCCGACATGCGGTTGCGGCAGCGCATTGATCGTATCCGCCTGCTGCTGTACCAACTCGTTGGCCTGCGCAAACCCTTCCTGCGCATCCACAATCGGCTGCAGGTTGAGCTGGCCCTCGCCACCGCTGCTCAGGCCGGAATTCATCAATGTCTGCACAGTGGTCGCCAGCGATGGCAGCGTTTCACCGACCAATCCGTCGACCACGTTCACCATGCCGCGCACGGTGGTGACGTCGTCGCCCAGCACCGGCACGTAGGAGGCCACCTGCCACAGCGCACCATCGGTAATCTCCTTGGCGGCGGAGGCGTGGGTCTGTGCCTGCTCGATTGCAGCATTCATCGTGTCGGCATCGCGCAGCTGGCTGACGTCCTGCAGACCGGAAACAGCCTCCACAGCGGCAAGTTCATGATCCCGCACGTCCATCGCCTGCTGGTAAAACCGCCACGCACAAAACCCACCAACAGCACCGAGAACAACCAGTACACCGAGTACCGTCAGAATGATGTTGCGCGTCCTATGGGACTGTTCACGCATGCCGTGTATATGCCGCGCCATGACATCTCCTATTCACCCCAAAAGGTGCGGCCCCTCTATCCTTGGACACACACCACGCCACTGCGGACGTTTCACGTACCAACGAAGACAACCGCGTTGCCAGCTTCTTATGATGCCACAGAGACCAACACCGCCGCACACGAATGCCGGTTTTCTCCACATACTCCTGCACGTCGGACGGTATGAGCGCCCCTTGTCTCTGCTGCCCTACTAACCGGTGTTATCCGACACGCCCGTACAGATCAGCACGGATCAATCAGTACGATCCGGTTCCTCGGAACACCACCATCACGGTCTTCGCCAGAATCGCCAGATCGCCGGTAATCGACCAATTCTCGATATACGAGACGTCAAGGAATTCGCTCTGTTCCTGTGAGAGGTCGGAGCGTCCGGATACCTGCCATGGGCCTGTGATGCCCGGTTTGACAAGCAGACGCGTCGAATACAATGAACCGTAGCGCGCCACCTCATCGGGCAACGCCGGACGTGGACCGACCAGCGACATATCGCCCTTGAATACGTTGAAGAACTGAGGGAATTCGTCCAACGAGGTCTTGCGGATGAACTTGCCGACCTTGGTGATGCGAGGATCATCCTTGAGCTTGAAAATGAAACGGTCGGTCTGACCGCTCTCCGCGGCAAGCTTCGCCTTGATCTCCTCGGCATTCGTGACCATTGAGCGGAACTTATACATCGTGAACGGCTTGCCGTGAATGCCCACACGCGTTTGTTTGAACAGCACCGGGCCACCGTCGTCGAGCTTGATGGCGATGGCGACGCCGAGCATGATTGGCGAGCTGATGACCAAAGCCACGGCCGAAAGCACGATATCGATGATTCGCTTAATCACATACGTGGTGGTTCGATACTGCGGCAGGCTGGCGATCAGCACCTGTTGCTCGGCAGAGTTCCGCAGATGCAACCGGTGACCGCCGACATCGGCCAGAGATACCGAAATCGCCAGTTCGATGCCCAGCGACTCGATGGCCAGCGACATGGCATGCAGCAGCTTCGAATCGCGGCTGAGCACGTCGGCGATGTACACCTCCTGCACGCCCATGCGTTCGATGGTGCGGGCGAACCGCGAACCGAAACTCAGTACGCGCAGCTTGTCCGCGCCTTCGATGTCCGGATCCGCCACGAAGTTCGTGACGACGTACGCGTCATCCATACGGGGATCCGGGGCGATCGGACACACGGCGACCGGCATGTAGCCAAGCGCGCTGTTGCGACGCATCAACCGCAACGTCCTATTGATGCCTTCCGACGAGCCGACGATCACAGTCGTATATTTGCACTCGCCGCGGCGGCGGTGGTGGTGCAACAGACACCGCATCATCCAGCGGGCGACCAGTTCGCACACCAGTCCGACCAGCGGTGCGATGATCAGCGCGGTGCGCGGCAGCTGCAGATTCAGCATGAACGCCACGCAGCTCGCCAGCACGATTGTGAAAATCGCGGCGTTGATGAGCTTGGTGTACAGCTCGTATCCCTCGGCCATCACATGCCGGTGGTACGCGCCGGCGAACGCCAGACACAGTAGTCCGATCACGCAGTACGCCAGCAGGAACGCCCAAATCGGCATGGCGCGCGTCACCGTGTCGTAGGCACCGGGGTTGAACGCGAAACAGATCACCAACGACAGCAGCATCACAAGCACGTCCACAGCCACTAGAGCGGCGACGTATATGTACCGCCACAACGGCCGGCGCCGGATGGATCGGAAAATCGACTGCTCGGTCTCCGGGAACGGCGTGTTCTCGAATGTCATTGGCTCATGGCGGTCGGCATATCCGGTGTCATTCGTGGTTCCGGGAGCCCCGCAAACCGCACCCTTGCACACGCCCCCTTCAGAAGCGGACGAGTCAATCGTCTTGACCATGTTCTCCGCTGAGGCATCACCGACACCTTGCGTATGGGACAACCCCCTACGTTCATGTACACGCTGTTCGCGTGCCGACGACGTCATACGGACACCAACAGGAAGCTCTTGCGTACGAAGCTCCTGCCCCTCTCTCCGTGCATCCATAACCCCTCCGACCTCCCCCTCCCCTCGTTTCACGCATATCAGCATAAAACGAATAGGGGGGGGGGGCTGTCAAATCTTCACAGCAATTCCTATATGTTTTTATACACCCCTTACAGTACAACACCCTGCATTTTCCTACCTCCAATTGATCTCATCCATGACGCAAGGCAACGGCGCCCCGCATTCGAGGACTTGTATGCCTTACTTGACACGCATAATCCGAAAATGCGATCATGAGACGACCTGCGGACGGATATATGACAATGCCTGTTCCCGGTCGGGTCTTCCCAGCAGGGAACAGGCATACGGTAGCGCACGGTTTATTCGCCTTCCGCCGGTTCCGGAGAAACTTTATTCCCGTCATCCTGATTCTCGTTAAGGTTCGGATTTTCGGGTTCAACCGATGGCGGTGACGTCGTGGGGGGTGTAACATCACCGTTATCGTCGTCAGTATCCGTCGGCCCGCCAAGATTACCGGCATATCCGTAGTCATAATACCCATTGTTCGCGGTCGCATTCTGCGCTGCCAGCTCCTGCATCGAGGAATTCACGCCGTCGCTGGCCGACTGCAGCGCAGCCTGTGCGTTCTGCAGCGCAGCCAGATCGGGGTTGTCTTGTTGCAGTAGCTCGTTCGCCGCGTTGATCGCCTCCTCGAGGGTAACGCGGGTGGTGTTGTCCGCCACGGCCCACAAGCTGTTGTCCAGCAGGGTCTGCGCATCGTTGACTGCGGTCTGCAGCGCGTTTCGTGCGTTGGCCTTATCGGCTTCGGTCTTGGCGTCACGACTGTCAGCCACGGCCTTGGCTGCGTCGGTGACCTTGCCGGCGCTGTCGGTAAGCTGTTGTGCCAACTTCTGGTTCGTCTTCGCATTGTGTTGCAGATCCACGGAGGACAGTGACGTACCGCAAGCGGCGGCTTCACCGATGCCGTTTGCCTCGTCGATGGCATCACTCAATGAGCTTACCGTAGCGGCATCTGCAACCTGATCAGCGGTGATCGCCTGCTCGTCCTTCGCGTCGGCGAGCGCCTGGTCGAGTGCGTCTCGAGCGGTGTTGTATGTCTCGGACGCACTAGTACATGTGGATAGCGCCGCACTGTGTTCCGCGTCGTTTTCACGGTTACGCCATAACAGCACACCGCCGACGGCCACGGCCGCGACCAGAATCACAATGGTGATGGATATGGCCACAGGTTTGAACAACCGTTTCCTGGCCGGTGTTTCGGAGTTCTCGCTGCCGTGTGCGTTTTCATTGACTGATTCATCGCCTGCCGCCGCGACTGGTGGAATCGCCGCAGGTGTCTCACCGCTGATGACGTTTCCAAAGTCCAACGATGGTACGGTCTCGATGATGGCCGTCTCCTGCGCGGCTGGGCCGCTTTCCGGAAAGAGCCGTGTACCGCTAAATGCTGTGGTTTCCGGCGCATGTTCCGGTGGAGCGGTGGGAGCCGCCGAGGATGCATCGGTCTTTAAGACGGTGGTTTTCGCATCGTCGCCTTCGTCCGAGGACGAATCGACGATGTCCGGAGTATTCCCGGAGGCGATCAACTGGGTCTCCGCGGTCGAGAGCATGCCTTTGGACGCCGCGTGGCGCGGACCGTCCACAGGCTCGTCGCTGGAGTTGGATGTGGGGAACTCGATGGGTGGGATGTCCCAGAACGTGTCGACGACGTCACCGTTCTTGGGTCTGGGAACCGGAGGTTTGGGCGGCCTACCTGCCCTGCGGTGCAGGATGTCGGCGTCGTCGGACGACTCTGACCGCATTGGAGCCGTAGTACTCTCATCGGACGAAGCAACGGCCGACACGCCCGATGGGGCAGTCGACGCCAAGGAGTCCGCGGCATTCGATGCGTTCACGAATGTCGGATCATAGTTCTTATGAGAAGACTCCCCCGTCGCCTCGGATACGGACTTGCCGCTGCTCTTCGGTTTATTCGGCGGCATTGGAAAGCTCAAATCCATGTCGATATCGGAATGGCTGTCGTCGCTCATCGTCAGACCGTCCCTCTCATACGTGCCCTACATATCTTCTGAAGGATAGTGTAGTAATTCCTCTGACGAACCCTTCCAACACTGCATCGCAGTGTCCATGGAACGTTCACAGTAAAACGTCATTCCCGGGAACCGAATCGGGGAATGAGCCACGTTATCGCCTTACACGTAGCCGATTCGTGACAGTACAAGCAGCTATCCGCCTTATACGAGGCAACCTCCGGGAACCGCTGCATGCGTAATGAAAACGGCGTCTGAACGCTTCAACGTACAGACGCCGTCTCCCATCGTCACTCACTTTGAGATTACTGACGGCGTTTGGTGTTCTTGCCGCCCTTACGCTTGGTATTGCTGCGCTTGGTGCCGTCCTCGTAATAGTAGTAGTAATAGTTGCCGGCGTGGCTCTTCTTCGGATCCGCGAAGGTGAAAATGAATCCGAGCACGGGAACGCTGGCGGTCTTGAGCGTCTCGGCGGTCTCCTGCAGGTCCTTCTTCTCAGTGATGCCCTTACCGGTTACCAGCACGATGCCGTTGGCTAGACGGCCGAACACAACACCGTCATTCGAAACGGTCATCGGAGCGGTATCGATGATGACATAGTCGTACTGGGTGAGCGCCTGCCGGACCAGCGCCTCCATCGTGTCGGAGTTAAGCAGGATGCTGGCATTCGCCGGACGCTTGCCGGCGGGCAGGATGTGCAGGTTCGGCTTCCAGTAGCTCTGTACCACATCTTTCGGGGTCATTTGTCCGGAAAGCACATGGGCCAGACCCGCATGTCCCTCAATGCCCAGATGCTTGGCGACCGACGGATGACGCAGGTCGGCGTCGATGAGCAGCACCTTGGCACCGTCCTCGGCCAGTGCGGCGGCCACGTTCACGGCCGTCGTGGTCTTGCCTTCGGACGGGGAGACCGAGCTGATGACGATGAGCTGGCCTTCACCGGAGACGCGGTCGGTCTTCAGGAACGAGATGTTGGTGCGAATACGACGGTATTCCTCGGCGATCGGGCCACCCGGCTGGGCGACGACGACCGGCTGCTGCTTCAGCAGGATCTGATCGTCCGGGATGCTGCCGATCGCCGAGGATCCGAGGATGCCTCGGACGTCGGAGGTCGTATCGATACGGGTGTTGAGCATCTCACGGACGATTGCGAAGCCGATGCCCAGGATGACGCCGACGACCAGGCCGGCCGCAAGGTAGAGCGGCACGTTCGGCGAGCTCGGCCCCTCCGGCAGGGCGGCCTGCTGCACGACGGACAGCGACACCGGGGCCTGGTCCTTGCTCACCGTGTCCATCGAGGTCGAGACCTGCTCGCTCAGGCTGTCGGCCACGGCGTTGGCGAGCTGCTGGGAGAGCGCGGGGTCCTCGGTCTCGGCGGTGATGTCGACCATGAAGGTGCCGTCAGGGTTGCTCGCGGTGATCAACTCGGCAGTTTCGGCGACCGTGGTATCAAGGCCAAGATCGTCGATGACCGGCTCGAGTACGGCTTCGGTCTTCACCAGTTGCGGGTAGGTGGCGATCTGCGTATTGATATAGGAACCGATCGAGCTGTACTGGGAGGCGTTGGCGTTGTCACTGATCGCGCCCTGACCGGACATAGCCAACAGCTCGGCCGTCGCCTCATACTTCTTCGGCGCCAGGAACGTGTAGGCCGCCACGGCGGCGAACACGACCACGCAGACGACAATCGCGGAAACGATGTGCTTCCGGATCATCTGCAGCAATTCCCCGAGGGTAATCCCTTCTTCCTGTTCCATCTGATTCTGATCCATTCGAGAATCCATTCTCTCAGTCATTTCTTATGACACAATATGGCTAGCATGCTAGCAGGGGGGTGGGATGTACGTGAGGTGCGTCAGACTGCGCAACCGGTTGAACAGCATAATGGGACATACGTGCCGACACGATGCGTGTCATTAAGTCCGAAAACTTGGAAACATGTAGTTACTGGTAGCACCAAACCATCAGTCGAAGGTAAACGAGGAATCACGTTCAGCACTGTGATGTCTGTGATTCAGATAGTCAGATTGCTGGTGATCATCTACACCGCAATCAGCTTTCACCGAGATAGAAGCGGATACCTAATCTATGGTGGAACTGGACGTGCTACATGCGGAACCGATCGGATGCGGGACCTATGACTGCGCCGTCCGCCTCTCCAACACGGGATTGACAGATCTTGCGATGCTGTATTGCGTGGCGAAGAACATCGAAGTGCCGGAGAACGGCGTCCTCACGGTATCGCAGCGAAGCCTGCCGATGAACTAACTCGAGGTAACGTTCGGACTCAAAGGCGCGACAGAGACGCTTGTCTGTGGTTCGCGTATCTGTCCCGCTCGGATGCGCGTTACCAGTATTTCCGTGCATTCGCCTTATTCCCAGAAAAAGCGTCCCGCGCCTGGTTGCCCCTAGTCCAAGTCCATCATGTTTGTATGCATACGTAACCGGAAAACAGCCATTGGCAAAAGGCGACGTGCTGAGCCCATTCAATGTGAAAACCGCGTGTGGGCGTCAACAAGTCGTGACGTCTCCGCGAAGGACGAGATTCTGGAAAACATCAGGCTGCAGGGCGACAAACGGCTGCTGTTCGGAATCACCAAAGAACGCCTGCAACACGATGAGTGATTCAAGTGGCACGAGTGAATCGGGACGCGCAATGGATCGGGCGGCAGCCGGAGCCGTCATCTGCAACGACTACTGCTGCATAATCGTTATACGTATTTACTGAACGACAGGTGTAAGCGTTCCCCACCCCTCAATGGGCAATGATAAATCGAAATATTCATATGGTCTCTTTTTTACCTTCGACAACTTGCCAGCGGCATCTCTTATCCATGATTGCCCGTAAGTATCTGTAAATCCGATAGCTGCGTTAAAACGCGTATGCATTCCAGGAGATGGCATCGGCACACAAATCTCATATTGTCCTGGAGGCAAAGTTCCAACAGGCACTGCTACGTCATCTCCGGTCAGCACGGACGGTGCAGCACCTTGAATTGCTCCGGTTGTAATCACCACGTCATAAACAGGTTGACTACCCGCATTGTTGACAATGATAACAGATTGGCTATTAACCACATCATCGCGACACCTATTCACATTGGGATTAATCCACGCGGACACGAGCACTGCCTGGCTACGTTCTTCTTCCTCATGATTTTTCGCGCGCTCATACTGAAATTGCTCATTGGCGATACGATTACCCTCATTTGTAGACCATATTGAAAAACAGGTGAGGAAAATACCGACAACAGCGACAAGAGCCGTAACCGCCGCAGTAATGGCATTAATTGCCGTACTATGTTCTGAAATCAATTTCAATAGTTGTCCCAAACCTCGCTCCTCTTTTCATCTTCTCTGAAGATCAATTGTATCGATTCGTCACGGACTCAACGTGCCTCACGTTTAAAGGGTCAACGAATGCCATTTGTACGGCAGAACCCGTCTATGGTTTCAATGACGTGGGAAAAATCTTCCATAACGGTGTCGTAGAGCACGTCCCACTCCACTTCGCCGTATTCGTGGACAATAACGCTGCGCAAGCCCCGTAGTTCTTTCCATGGAACGTCGTTGAGCGCTTCCAATATCTCATCGGAGAGTTTCTTCGTGCATTCCTGCGCCTGCTCTATTTCTTTGGCAGCGGAGTTTCGGTCTCGGCGGGACAAGCCAAGTTCTTCGGCGCTGTTGAACTGCGCTACGTCCTCATAGGCGTATTCGAGATGTTCGACCAGTTCCAGCAGTAGTAACGCATCACGCGATTGTCCAGTCATTTACAACACCTGCTTCAGGTCGGCACGAATGACATTGTAGAACAGGCGGCCGGATGGCGTATGCTCAGCATTAAACAACAACGCGCGCTTCGACATCAACGATACATCCTTGCCTAGGTGACGTTCCAAATCGTCTTTCAAACCCATGATGGTGCCGGCGGTTGCTTTGTGTCCCGGGCCCATGCTGTAGATCAGATCCACATCGGAGTCGATATGGTTGTCGCCGCGAGCGACCGATCCATACACGTACATCTCGCTCACGCCATGCTGCGGCGCAACGACGCCTGCGGCCTCACGCACATCGTCAAATGGCACCACACCATCCATGACACCCATAGTACACGCGCCCATCCACGCTCATAATCGATGCCGGGTTCTGGATAGAGGTGCAGACCTGCTCAGGGTTGAACATGTCCAGGTTCCAGCTGGAGGTGTCGCACGAGTTGAAACGGGTGTGTCAAATCAGGAAACACCGACTTGCATGCGGTAGCTTCCGCAAGAAGAGGTATTGGCGAAACATCTTGCCATACCCCCTACCGACAATCTGCAACCATCCCTTCCAAATTCGTTTTGGCCGCAACGGAAAACACGCTGCCGTGGCGACTAAGATCTGCAGATCTGCGCGTCGTGGACGACGGTTGCCGTTGTCTATCCGAGCATTGTCTCCGCGTCCACTATGTGCATCGTTGGATCCGCGTCCGCTTTCCTCTGTGTGCCCGCCGATACGGGCTTCTTGGCGAACAGGTAGTACCGGCAATCCTGGTAATCGCCTTGGATCAAGCGCCTATGGTCCTCGAGCGTACGCACTGTTTCGGTTTCATCGATATGGTTCCGCCATTTGCATTCGCCTAACAGAAGCCGATGCTCCGGCTCGTTATCCATCACAATATCGATATCCGCCTGTTCCTTGGCCAACGGATCCGCACCCCACCATTTGCCGGACCGGAGCGTTTCACCAGCCCAATGGATTCCAACGTCTTCAGGTATTTCGGCATGGATATGACGGCCATACCGACGTTCTCCGCCATCGCCTTCGGCGTGGTTCGCCAGGCAGCGATGGCGTTGAGAATAGCGAAGTACACAGACGGCTCGCGCAACTCCTGCCGGAGCAGCATCATAGGTTCCTCGTGGAGAATGCCGCCGACTTGGAAGCAAAACCGTTACATGTTGTCCGGGAACGAAGGCGCCGAATCTGCGCTATTCATTTAGAATATACAATTTACGCGAGCTACATGTCCCTTTTCCAAATGCTGTCACCATAATAGGTAATGTGTTCCGTCCTGCATCGTATTACAACCGCCGCATAGATGTTCTCAGCCAATGTGACCTCTTGTACAACATCGCAATGAGACTGCACCTCATGGCACAGTTCTGCTACGTGCGCTGTTGTTGCATCGATATTACTGCTTTCAAGCTTTACAAAAGTAAACTCTGACGATCTATCGGAATGATTGACTCGACTCAATGTATATGTATCACTCCAATATACTAAAGCGTCCGAAAACCATGAAGTCTGAACAGGAAACAATCGGGATTCGCCCATTACTTTACAAGGCGTGAATCCATACTCTCTTCTTTCTTGAAATTGCCTAACACGTAGAAAAACATTATTAGCATTCAACAAACGCGTTCCACAATAATCGCCATAAAGATAACTGAACGATTGATCCAATAAAGCAGAAACAATATTATAATCATATATATAATATTTCCCTGTAAAAGATAGAGTGGTGGAAGAATATTCACCCTGAGAAGACTTAGCCAATGCTCTCAAATACATATCCCACATATGTTCAATATAAGGAATTGAAAGTTCTACACTCTCTATATCACTTAAAGGTTTATCGCTTTTCTGCTGCATGATGCCTGTTGTCTTAGCGAAGCCAGCACGACATGCAACACGTTCTAAAATGCGAAAGCTCCTAGGACGATTAGAATCCTCAATGGCCATAATAGTAAAGAATACGCATCGCAATAGAGGATCGTCAGAAAACCGTTTTGGCAGCAGGGAACCATACATACGCTCATATTCATACAACTTTTCTTCACTGGTATTAATTAGCGAAGAATATGAAGTACTATATTTAGTAGAAACTGGAGGCGTAACAAACCGCAACGCATATCGTCGCCGCGTTATTATCGAAGCAATAATTTGAATAAAGAATGTCAAAATTGCCATCTCAGCTTGAAATGCAATATTAGAATTATCTATAATTCTAAAATCACGCGCAACGAGAGAAGGAATGACATAGATATCCAAAAGTAGCGCTATCCCAATTGAGAAAATTGCTTGAAAAGCGAAAGCCATCTTGCTTAGAATAGTCTTCTTTGTAATTTTAATTACACATATTATAATCCAATACAATAGCACAGAAAGATAACACGCGGTCGGCGGCTTGGCACCCGCAGCACACGCAATAATTCCAACAATCGATATCAGAGTGGAACAACATAGCACTGGAGCAATAATGCGATATGCAACATTGTAGAATCCATTATCTGAATCGTAATACTCTTCTAGAGTATAACTTGTAATCCCCACTGGTCCGAGTATACGAACCAAAGGCACCACTATCAAGGCAACTAAAATATACAATAGAATCCAGATAATACTTATCAAGTGTTAGGCTCCTTCTCAATCATTATCGATTAACTGTTGGCAATATACTTACATCTGTTTCGAACACAATCCTATCTTCAACCCACCTTCACCATGAATCAAATAATAGAGGCTTCTGCTGTTTTCGTGGGTTAGAGGATGGGTGTTGGCAGGTGGATGGGTGGTCCTGAGCATCTGAGTTTGATCATGGCGATGGGGTTGTCCGTGTTGCGGAAGCCGTAGGCCATGCGGATGGTGACCTTGATCTTGTTGTTGAACGCTTCGATCCTGGCGTTGGAATAGCCGAGCCTGATGGTTGTGAGGATGTCGTCGCGGCGTCTGCGGATCTTCCCGCATGGTTCGACGATCTCGGGGATGCGGCAGCGGGACGCCCGGCCGATCCATCGTTTGGGTTCCGCTTCGGCCCGTTCGACGGGCTGGCGCGGGAGCGTGCGCAGGAGTTCCCTGAGCTGCCACGAGCGGTGGAGCTGGCCCTTGGGATCCGCGTCGGCGAGTGTGGCGAGGGCCGTGGATTGGCGTTCGGTCAGGTCGCCGGGGTTCCCGGGCACGGCGTATTCGACGCCGCGCATCGCCTCGGTCGCCCGTCGCGCCTGGCCTGGTTCCACAACCGTTTCCCGACCCGGTCGAGCGCGTCGGTCATCCAGGAGACGATGTGGAACGAGCCGAGCACGCGTTCGGCGTTCGGGCGGTGCTCGGCCACGGACGAGTCTGTGTTGCGTCAAGTTCGGGCGTGCCGTTTGAGCGTGGGAAAGTTTACCAGGTGATCGGCTGGTTTGTTGCCGTTTGAGCGTCTGGTCCCGTCCTGTTTGTTTGGTTGTTGGTTATTGCATGAGGGCGTGGGTCTTGCGGTAGGAGTCGCCCTCGAATCTGATCATCCTGCCGTGGTGGACGGTGCGGTCGATGATCGCGGCGGCCATGTTGGGGTCGCCGAAGATCCTGCCCCATCCGCTGAACTCGATGTTGGTGGTGTAGATGACGCTCTGTGTCTCGTACGCGTTGGTCACGACCTGGAAGAGCAGGCGGCTGCCCTCCTCGTCGATGGGCACGTAGCCGAGCTCGTCGAGGATGATGAGCCCGGCTTTGCCGATCTGGGTGAGCTCCTTGTCGAGCCGGTTCTCCGCGTTGGCGCGCAGCAGTCGCATGACGAGTTCGGCGGCGGTGAAGAACCTGACGGGGATGCCCCGCCGGCAGGCCTTGCGTCCCAGCGCGGTGGCGAGGTGGGTCTTGCCGGTGCCGGGTGGCCCGAACATGACCACGTCCTCCGCGTGTTCGATGAAGTCGAGGGATTCGAGGGCCTGACGCCCGTAGTCGACGGGGAATCGCAGGGGCGTCCAGTCGTAGCCGTCGAGTTCCTTGGATTGGGGGAACCCGGCCTGTTTGAGCAGGCGCGCGCGTTTGGAACGCTCCCTGGAGTCGAGTTCGGCGAGCATCCATGTGTGGATGAACTCCATCTGCGCGGGCGTGGCCGTCTCGAGTTGGTCGGCGAGGACCTGTCGGGTCAACGGGAGCTGTCGGGCGAGTTCCATGATCTCGTCCATCATGCGTCCGGTCGACGCGCGGCGGCGTTTCGTGTCGGGCTGTGCGGTTCCGGGTTTGGTCATCATGCCTCCTTCCTGTCTTCGGCCGGCCTCATGAACCGGTCGTAGTCGCGAAGGTCCGGGGCGGGTTCGTCGTGCGGGGTCTCGCCCGCGGCGATCCGGCGGCTTAACGCCATCAGACTGGCCTCGTCGATGCCGTGCCCCTGCTCGACGAGATGCTCGGCGGCGGCTGCGGAGGCCTCGAACCCGCTGGCGTCCGACGCCTTGGCGATCAGACGGAACGTGCGTTGGCGTTGCTTGGAGTCCTGGGCATCGATCGCCAGCCGCAGCTTGTCGGGGAAATCACCACGGATCGGGCTCTCGCCCCACGCGCGGGTCTTCCTGGCCAGCGCGGGCAGCAGCGAGGCCGGGTTCCTGACCGTCCCGGGATCCTTCCCGTAGACGCGGGGAAGACGGGCGACCGAGCGCCCGTCCTGGGTGCGGATCTCCACGTCGAACGCGCGCAGGCCGACGTCCAGGGTCCACCCGTGCCAGGAGGGGCCGGCGAGGTACCGGTGCGAGTCGATCTCGACGACCCCCTGCTTATCGGCCTTGCGTATCTCCCACCGGCACGCGTCGAACGGCTCGGACGGCAGGCGTTGCATCAACGCGCGCTCGTCGGCGAACAGGTCGCCGACCGGTGTCTTCAACCGGTAGTGCGGCCGTTCGGCGATCTCGTCGCACCGGGAGAGCATGAACCTCGTCAACTGCGCGTACGACTCCGCGTTCAGCAGGGGCACCATCACATTGCGGCGCAGGAACCCGACCGCGTTCTCCACACTGCCCTTCTCCCAGCCGCTGGCGGGATTGCAGAACCTGACCTCGATCCGGTAGTGCTCGATGAACCGCTGGAACACGTCCACCACGGTGATCCTGTCCCACGCGACCCGGTGCCCCGCGCCGGTGGCGTTGTCGAACACCATGACCAGCGGCGCGACCCCGGCATGGTCGAACACCACGCGCAGTCCCTCGCACACGCATTCAGCGTTCTCCCCGGGAAGGGCCACCGCATACCGCATGTTCGAATGCGGGAACGAGACCACCAGGCAATGCACGTCCGTCCGGTTCCCGGCGACCGCGGCCTGCGCCAGCCCGAAATCCACCTGCATCACCCCCGGCGACCACTCCAGCTCCAAGTACCCCTCGCCCGGCACGCGATGCTCCTGCCTCCAACGCTTCACATACCGCTGCACGATCGGATACGAGCCGTCGAACCCCTGCTCGGCGACCAGCCGGTCGTACACGCGCCTGGCGGTATGACGCTGCTTGCGGGGCATGAACCGGTCCGCCTCCAGCCACTTGTCGATCAGCGGCTTGTACGGGTCCAGCTTCGATCTGGATTCCGCGCGCACGGGAGGCTTGGGCGAACAGTCCTCCAACTGCGCGTACTTGCGGACCGTCTGCCGTGACACCCCGACCTCCCTGGCGATCCGACGCCAGGAAACACCCCGGGCATCGAGAATCCTGATACGTTGTTGTATGGGCGTTGGCACCGTCATATCCTTTCCTACACCGGGAGAAACCACACTCAACTCGGGAATCTAATCCGAACGGGACGGGGCCGACGCCTCCTTCATGCCAAGAAGATGAAACGGCTCAATCCGGACCGATCAACCGGTCAACTTCCTCACGATCATCCGGCACACTCACCATTGTTCACAGACACTCTTGTGTTGTTTTCGTGGGTGGTGGCTCGTCGTTGAGCCGTTGAATACGAAGGTGTGAGGGGCGCTTCCTGTGGGTTTGTTTTTCGACCAGGAACACAACCGGGGAAGGCGCCTTGGTTGAAGAGCATATTCAAGCGATTGCTGAACGTCAAAGACATGATGGTCGAGGACGTGTCGTTGGACGGCTCCCCGCTACGCGACGCGCCCGTCCTGGTGGCGCGCGTCAGGTGCGGGAAGGGAGCGTTGCGCTGCTCGCGCTGCGGGCGAAAGGCCCCGAGATACGACAACGGCGGGGGCGGGCGAAGCTGGCGGCACCAGGACTTCGGTTGCTTCCGCGTCGGGCTTTCCGGCCCGGTCCCGCGAGTGGAATGCCGTCCGCACGGCGTGGTGGTCTCCCGGGTGCCGTGGGCCGGGCCGGGCGGCCGGTTCACCCGCGACTTCGGATCCGGGTGCGCATGGCTGATGACGGTCGCCGGCCAGAAGACCGTGAGCGGTTTCCTGCATATCGCGTGGAGGACCGCCGGCGACATCGCCAGACGGGTCGCCGGCCGGCTGGAGTCCTCGATGCCGTGCATGTTCGACGGGTTGCACGCGATCGGTGTGGACGAGACCAGCCGCAGGAAGGGCCACGCGTACATCACCGTCATCGTCGACCACGGGCGCGGACGCGTGATCTGGGCGCACGACGGGCACGGCAGACAGGTCCCCGGCCTGTTCCTCCGACAACTGACGCCGGAGCGGCGCGCGTCGATCCGGATCGTGACCGGCGACGGGGCCGGACGGATCGACTCGTCCGTGGCCAGGCACCGCCGGTTGTGCCCGAAGTCTTGCGCAAATGTGGTCTGGCCCGTCGTCGGGTGCGGTCTCAGTGCGTTGACTGCATGGTGTCACCGAACCGGGACATGTCCAGGTAGCGGCGCGCGCTCCATTGGCTGGCGGTGACGTAGCGGATGCGCGCGCAGACGAGCATGAGCGCGCTCCTGCCGTCGGGGAACGAGCCGACCACGCGCGTCCTGCGGCGGATCTCCCGGTTGAGCCGTTCGATCATGTTGTTCGTGCGGATCCGCCGCCGGTGCTCGACGGGATACTCGTCGAGCAGGTAGGTGGTCGCCTCGCCGACGCCCTCCCTGAGGCATGAGGCCGCGGCCTTCAATCCCGTGGATTCCATCTGCGCGGCCACGCATTCGGCCTTCTCCAACGCGGATTCCCGGGATTCCATGGCGAATATGGCCTTGAGCGCCGACGCGGCCCATGCCATGTGTTTGTGGCTGACCCTGGAGAGCACGTTGCGCATGAAGTGGACCATGCACCGCTGGTAGCGCGCGCCGGGCAGCATCGCGTCCACGGTGGAGACGAGCCCGGCGCACCGGTCGCCGACGACCAGGCGCACGCCTTTCAGGCCGCGTTCGATCAGGCTTCTGAGGAATCCCTCCCAGCTGGCCTTGTCCTCCTTCATGCCCTCGGCGACGCCGATCACCTCCCGGTGGCCGGTGTCGTCCACGCCGATCGCGACCAGCACGCTCACGTTCTCCACACTCCCGCCCCATGTGCGCTTGTGCCACACGCCGTCCACGAACAGATACGGGTACGAATGGTCCGCCAATGGGCGATTCCGCCATCGGTCGATGTCCTCGTACACCTTCTTGAGCTTGTCGCTCAACGTCTGGGAGGGCATGCGCTCGCCCCACAGCAGCCTGCTGATGTCGTCCACCTGACGCGTGGAGACGCCGGCCAGGTACATGTCGATCAACGCCTCCTCGACGCTCTCCTCCCTCCTGCGGTAGCGGTCGATCACCGCCGACTCGAACAGCGCGCCCTTGAGCTTGGGGACCCTGAGGGTCACGGTCCCGGCCTTCACGGTCAGGTCACGCTCGTAATGACCCGCTCTGTAGGCCTTCCTGTCCCCGGTGCGCTCATAACGGGCGGCGCCGGCGATCTCGTCCGCCTCCGCGTCCAGCATCGCGTTCAACAGCTGTTCGACCTTCTCCGACACCAACCGGTCCAGCTTCGTCTCGAGCATGTTCTCGTCGACCTGTAGAATCTGATTCGGCATGGTTCCGTCGCCTCTTTCCACTAGCGGTTTTGTGTTTGGCGACTGAAATCGTACCCCGGCGACGGGCCATGCCTCTTCCTGCTCAAGCCTCAACCAAAGTGCGCAACCAATCGGGCGTTATCGCACCGCCCGAACGCCGAACGCGTGCTCGACTCGTTCCACATCGTCTCCTGGATG
>ERZ1090865.140-NODE-140-length-47037-cov-69.224107_pt1 | contig 47037 bp, 43 predicted proteins | sample MGYA00478478_ERZ1090865 | MGnify/ENA primary metagenome ERZ1090865 (study PRJEB33644, sample SAMEA5815715) | chicken gut metagenome | biome: Chicken; feature: Gastrointestinal Tract; material: Caecum | place: Ireland | collected 2019-01-01 | study: A study of the... | reverse complement strand
ACGGAACAACGCGGCGCCCGGGCTCGCGGCGAAGACGCCGCCCACGGCCAGCACGACGATGGCTATCGAAAGCAGTTTGCGCATCCCGACGGTTTATTTGACCCAATGTTTGTTCCGGAACTCCCCGTTGCGGTATTCGGGGGCGATGAAGACGTACATGCCGTCGATCTTCTTCGTCAGCCACTCCTCGAAGACGCGCTCCTGCTTGGCCTGCAACGCCATCTCTTCGAGCCGCAGGTAGTCCTTGCCCAGCTCGGCCGTATGGGTGGGGATGACCTCGACGAGTTTCACGACCTTGGCCAACTCGTTGCCCGCGATGTCCTGCGTGAGGAAGGCGTCGGAAATCCCGCCGACCTTGAGACGCTGCAACGCATTGTAGTCGTCCATCTTGCGGTAGCGGCCGAAATCCTCCTTGAAAAAGGCCGTCTGCGTGTAGCGGACATCCGTCGCGCTCCAGTGTTCGAGGATGTCGTGGTTCGACACGATGCCGCCGTTCATCTTCGAGTGGGCGTCGTCCGAGAAGTCGCGCGCAGCCTTTTCGAAAGTGATCGAATCGGCCCGCACCAGCCGCACGAGGCTGTCGAGCGTATGGAGCGAAGCCACGAGCTCCTCCTGCGTATAGTCGGGTTTGACCAGAATGTGCCGGAAGCGGTAGACGTTGCCGCGTTTGTCGATCGACTGGATGATGTGGAATCCGAACTGCGACTCCGTTACTTCGGAGATCTGGCCCGGGCGCAGCTTTTCGAGCGCCGCCGCGAACGAAGGATCCAGCTCGTTCAGGCGCATGGGCGGCATCTCGCCGCCGCGGATGGCCGTACCGTCCTGCGAATACATGCGGGCGAGGTTCTCGAACTTCGCGTCGCCGCGGATGATGCGCTCGCGCATCTCCAGCAGCCGCTCCTTCGCTCGCTGCTTGGCCTGCACCATCGACTTCGGGAAACGGGTGATCTGCGCATAGACGTATTGCTCGGGGATGATCGGCAGGCTGTCGCGGTCGATTTTCTTGTAGAAACGCTCCACTTCGCCCGGGATCACCTTCACGCGGCTCACCACCTGTCCCTGCATCGCCTGCGCATAGGCCTGCTCCTCGTAGCGCCGGCGCATGACCTCGCGGATGTTGAAGATCGCCATATGCTGCCGGGCCTCCAGCTCGGCGATGCCGCCGGCCTCCTCGGCCATCATCGACACCTGCTCGTCCACGCGCGAAACCAGATCGGCCGTATTGACCTCGACCGAGTCGATGAGCGCCTGATTGTAGAGCAGCTTCTGCGTCAGCAGCGCTTCGAGCGCCTCGTTGTGGGGATTGCGGTCGGAGGTGTAGCCCTCGGCGCGGCGCTGCGCCGTCAGTTGACGGGCATACTCGTCCACCTCGGAGTAGAGGATCGACGAACCGCCCACCACCGCCACGACCTTGTCGAGCATCACCTGCCGCGTCTGGCCCCCGGCGCTCCAGACGCCCAGCACGAGGGCCGCGAGCAGCAAACCTTTCTTTGACATACTCTTCGTTATTTCTCTGTTTTGTTCTGTTCGTAAATCCGGAAGTCGCCCTCCGCGGCGGCCTTCGCGTAAAGCTCCTCCTCGTGGCTGCGGATCAGCTCGCTCTGCCGCCTGTTGAAGAGGATGCGGCGGATGTTGCCGCGCACGAGTTCGAGCGGTATGGGCTCGCCCGCGCGGAGGACCGCCTCGATCTGGTAGTAGTAGCGGTCGTGCGCATCGCGCATCTGCTGCACGCCGCGCACATCGAGCGCCGAGTCGTAGTTCTGCGAGCGGAGCGTGGGCAGATAGCTCAGAAACTCTTGGAAATCGACCCACGCCTCCGTGAAATCGGTGAGCAGGAACTCGTTCTTGGCACACAGGTCGCGGAAGTCCTGCTGCCGCTCGGCCGAGGGCGACGCCATCAGTTCCAGCAGCTTTTTCGCCTGACGGTAACGCTCGTCGAAGCGCAGGATGCGCCCCCTGACGATCGTGCGGTCGAGCAGGAAGTCGGATCGGTGGGCTTTGTAGTAGGCCGCGATCTCGTCGTCGGTGAAGGCCGTGTCGATCGTGCGGTCCACGTAGTACTGGTCGAGCTTGCGGATCAGGAGCGACTGGCGGTACTCCTCGACCTGCCGGTCGATATCCTCCGCCGACTCGGAAAAGAGACGATCCGCCTCGCGCAGCTTGAGCTGTTTTTTGATCCAGCGGTCGATGAAGAGTTCGACGAACGCCACGCTGTCCTCGCCCGACATGCCCTGAGGCACGGCCGACACCACGTCGCGCCGGTACAGCTCCGTGCGGCCGACGCGCGCCAGCGTCGTGTCGCCCACGAAATAGCCGGGAGCCTCCCGGCATCCGGACGCGAGGAGCAGGGCTCCAAGCGCTATTTTCGAACGAAAACCCATTTTACCGACGCACAAAGATACGCAATTTTATAGGTAATAACGCTTCCGCACGCGGATTATTACGCCTCATCGCGCTTTTTCTCCCGGCGTCCCAGCTCGCGCAGCGTCCGCCAAACCATCACGCCCGAAGCGGCGCAGACCGCGGCCGAAACGACATAGAGGATCGTATAGACCGTGCGGTCGGGAACGAGGTCCGAAAGGAGAAAACTGCCGCACCCCAAGGTCATCATCAGGTAGGCCACGCCGTTGTTCACGGCATGGAGAATCATCGCCGGCCAGAGCGAATCGGTGCGGATGTAGATGTAGGCGAGAATCAGACCGACGAAGAAGGCGTTGACCACCAGCTGGGGCTGCAAGTGGATGACCCCGAAAAAGAGTGACGAAAGCAGCCACGCGGCGACCACGCCGTAGCGCGTGCGCAGCGATTCGAGCACCAAGCCGCGGCAGATCAGCTCCTCGAAGACGGGCGCGAAGAGCACCACGGCGACGATCGTCCAGAGCCCGGTTCCGTAGTTCTGCATCGAGGGAGCGGGCAGGAGCGCCAGCAGCGGTTCGAGCACCACGCCCGCGGCCAGCAGGAAGACGAGCCCCCAGAGCAGCAGCACGGGATCGAGCCCCCGCACGGAAAAGCGTGCGATCCGCCCGCGGCCGCCGCGCATCCGGCGGTAGCCGACGATCCCGCAGAAAGTCAGCACATAGGCCACGGCGCCCGACACGGCCAGCAGCTTGCCCGTCTCGGCAGGGGTCATGGCCCCCACGCGGGAAAATGGGACCGCGCCGCAGAGCAGGGCCGCGAAACCGCCGACGACCTGCGCCACGAGAAAGATGCCCAGCATGGCCAACAGATCGCCCGCATTGGGAAAAGAGTGCCGTTTGGGCGGCTGCGGAGCGGCCGTTTCCGGCGCTCCCTCCGGCGTTCCGCCCGGCGCGGGGGCCTGCGCATCGCGCCGTTCCTGCGGCTGCGGAGCGGGCTCCGCCGCGGGATTGGGATTTCGATTCTCTGTCATAAGTTCCGTTTTTTGAAACGTTCGCGGAGGTTCGGCCGCCGCGGAACGGACCGCCGCACCCGGCTTCCGGCCGCATACCGCCTCGCCGCTCCGGCCCGCGTCCTGCGCGCCGGAGGCGGTTTCGAACGCGGGCCGGCGCACCGCGGGGCCGCCGGCCGTCCGAGCGAAACCGCATTTTCGGACAAAGATAATCATTTTTCGGCAACGTCCGGAGCGCGAAGCGTCTTTTTACGCCGCAAAAGCCGCGCGCAGCGCCCGCGGATGCGAATTTGACGGAACGGCATTTGCAGAACCCGTAATATTTGCGTAAATTTGCCTGCTTATAAACTCCGAAGAAAACATGGCAAAGGTAATCGCATTAGCCAACCAGAAAGGCGGCGTGGGCAAAACCACCACGGCCATCAACCTCGCGGCCTCCATCGCCCTGCTGGGCAAGAAGGTGCTGCTGCTCGACGCCGACCCGCAGGCCAACGCCACCTCGGGTCTGGGTTTCGACATCGACCTCGACGGCATCTACGAGTGCATCACGGGCGCCCGGACGGCTTCGGAGGTGATCCTCCGGAGCGAAGACGTGAAGAACCTCTGGGTGCTGCCCTCGTCGATCGATCTGGTGGCCGCAGACACCGAACTGCCCAAGATGGAGGACGCCCACCGCGTGATGAAACGCATCGTGGACGAGGTGCGCGACCGCTTCGACTACATCTTCATCGACTGCTCGCCCTCGCTGGGCTACACGACGGTCAATATCCTCACGGCGGCCGACACGGTGCTCATCCCCGTGCAGTGCGAATACCTCGCGCTCGAAGGGCTGTCGAAGCTCCTCAACACCGTGCGGATCGTCCGCAGCGGCCTCAACCCCTCGCTCGAAATCGAAGGCTTCCTGCTGACGATGTACATGCGCAACCGCCTCAACAATCAAGTGGTCGCCGAGGTGCGCGAACACTTCAAGGAGCTGGTTTTCGACACAATAATTCAGCGCAACATCCGTTTGGGAGAAGCGCCCTCGCACGGCAAGCCCGTCATGCTCTACGACGCTGCGGCCGTAGGTTCGGCGAACTATTTGACGCTGGCCCGCGAGCTGCTCAAACGCAACCGCAAGAAATAAAACGGACCACGATATGAAACAGAAAGGATTAGGACGCGGGCTGGACGCGATCTTCGGCACCGACAAGGTCGAAGCGCAGGTGGCGCCGATGAGCGAAATGGCCGAGATTCCCATCGGGGAGATCGTCCCCAACCCCACGCAGCCGCGCACCTCGTTCGACGAGGAGGCGCTCGGCGAACTGGCCGATTCGATCCGCCAGCTGGGCGTCATACAGCCGATCACCGTGAAGCGCGGCAGCGACGGCAAATACGTCATCATCAGCGGCGAACGCCGCTGGAGAGCCGCCCGGCGGGCCGGCCTGCGGACCCTCCCGGCCTACGTCCGCGAGGCGGACGACGAGAACCTGCACGCCATGGCCCTCGTGGAGAACATCCAGCGGCAGGACCTCAACGCCATCGAAATCGCACTGGGCATGCAGCGCCTCATCGAGGAGTGCCACCTCACGCAGGACGCCCTGTCGGAGAAGGTGGGCAAGAAGCGTTCGACCGTCTCGAACTACATGCGTCTGCTGAAACTTCCGAACGAAGTGCAGTTCGCCCTCAAGGAGGGCCTCATCTCGATGGGACACGCCAAGGCGATCGCCGGAGCGCCCGACGAGCTGCAGGTGCGCCTGCTCAAACGCTGCGTCCGCAAAGGGCTGTCGGTGCGGCAGCTCGAAGAGCTGGCCCGTGCGGCGGCCGAGAAACGCTCCGCCGCACCCGCCGACGAGGAGGAGTACCCCGAGAGCTACGCCCGGCTGGTCGAACAGCTCGAAAAACTCTTCACGGAGCAGATCAGCATCCGCCGCTCGAAAAACGGCGGCGGCAAGATCGTCATCGGTTTCGAAGACGACGCGCAGATCGAACGGATCCTCGAACGTTTCACTTCACGCAATTAACACCCGCATGAAAGAGGGCAGCCGCATCACGCACACCGCGCCGCAGGGATCGCCCCTGCCGGCGGGCGTTCCCCGCTCGGTCCGCTCGGCGGTCGCCGCAGAGGCGCTGCGGCCTTCCGCGCCGCAGAAACCGGAGGCCCCCTCTTTCCGAACCGGAGCGCTCCGCCCCTCCGACCGCCGAGCGATTGCCGAACGGACGGCTCCGGCTCCGGCGGCGGCAGACCCCTCGTCCCGAATGCAGGCGCTCCGCGACGGCATCGCGCACGCATGCGGCCACCGGCTTCTGCCGCTTCTGCTGCTGCTCATCGCGTTTCTCGCCGCCGTGCAACCGGCCGCCGCGCAAAGCCGCCGCGGCCCGCGGACGATCGTCCGCAGAGGGCTGATCGAACAACCCGACACGCTCGCCCGCGGAAGCGGCGCACTCGCCCTGAGCGCCGACTCGCTCCTCTTCGGTGCGGGAAAGGGGCTGACCGTCGATTCGCTCGGGCGCATCGTTACTCCGGCCGGAATCGTCGCGGCGCTCGACTCCGCGAACCGGCTCGTCTACGTGGCCGACACCCTGTCGCTCGACTCGCTCGGACTGCGGGCGGCCGTGCTGGAGCCACCGGCCGGTACCGTCGCGGCGCTCGACTCCGCGAACCGGCTCGTCTATGCGGCCGACACCCTGTCGCTCGACTCGCTCGGACTGCGGGCGGCCGTGCTCGCCGATACGCTCGGGCGCGACAGCCTCGTGTACGACACGGAGCGCATCCTCGCGGCCGACGATTCGCTGCGGAGCGCACCGTCCGTACTGCTCGACACGACCCGCCGCAAACGGGGTTGGTTCATGAGCGACTCGATGTCGCTCTCGAAGGTCTGCTGGATCTCGGCCGTCCTGCCCGGCTACGGTCAGGTCTACAACAAACAGTACTGGAAACTGCCGATCCTCTACGGCACACTCGGCGCCGGACTGGCGCTTTTCATCCGCGAGAGCAACGACTACCGCCCGATGAAACGCGCCTACGACCAGCTCACGCTGATCAGCACGGACCGCGACGCGGCGCTCGACGTGCTGCAAACCAAGATGATCCGCAGCAATACGCGGCGCCAGCTCTATCTGGGCGTTACGATCGCTTCGTACGTCTATTTCCTCGGCGACGCGGCGGTGAACTACGCAACCAACGACGTCTCGGACGTGAAGAAGGCCACGACGCTGGCCTGCATCTGTCCGGGCGCCGGCCAGATCTACAACAAAAGCTACTGGAAGGTGCCGTTCGTCGTCGGAGGCTTCGCCTCGATGATCTACTGCATCGACTGGAACAACCGCGGCTTCCAACGCTTCAAGAAAGCCTATGCCCTGCGCACGGCCTACGACGACAACCGCGACGCCTACCCCGACGGTTCGCCCGACGAGTTCCAAGGCCGCATTCCGGCCAAAACGCTCAAGAGCTACAAGGACAGCTACCGCCGCAACCGCGACCTCTGCATCATCCTCACGGCGGGTCTCTACATCCTCCAGATCGTAGACGCCCATGTAGACGCCCATCTGAAAGACTACGACATCTCGGACGACCTCTCGATGAACCTCGAACCGCTGATCGACTATCCCTACATGCCGGCCCAAGGGGGCAACCGCCCCGTCTTCGGCTTCAACATGAGCATCAATTTCTAAGCTATGAGAAAACTGCTACCCCTCCTGCTGCTCTTCGCGTTCGGCGTGCCGCAGGCCGCGACCCTCGACAAACGCCCGCGCAAGAAGAGAGCCAAGGCGCAGACCGCCGAAACGGCCCCCGCGGCCGCTCCCGCCCCCGCCGCGGACGCCGGCGCGACGGCTCCCCGGCCCGAAACGGCAGCGGACGCCCCCCGCTACAACGACCGGCTCGCCGTGGACCTCTCCCCCGTGCAGATCGACTCGCTGCTGGCCGTCTGGCGCGAGCGGCAGACCCTCGGCGCCTACGAGGAGTTCTTCAGCACCTACGTCGGTTTCGACCCGGCGGCGGCCGCCGCCGGCGACCGGACGCCCGACTCGGTCTACGTCCGGCGGCTGCGCGACCTCGTATCGCCCGTGCAGCTCCCCTACAACTACATCGTCAAAGGCTACATCGACCGCTACACCAACGTCCGCTCCGGCACGATCAGCCGCATCCTCGGCATGTCGCAGTACTACTTCCCGCTGATCGAAGAGGAGCTCATCAAGGCGGGTCTTCCGGTCGAGCTGCGCGCGCTGCCGATCATCGAATCGGCCCTCTCGCCGACGGCCGTATCCCCCATGGGCGCAGCGGGTCTGTGGCAGTTCATGCCCGCAACGGGCAAGGTCTACGGACTGGAGGTCAACTCGCTCGTCGACGAGCGGTGCGATCCCGTCCTCTCGACGCGCGCCGCCTGCCGCTATCTGAAAGACCTCTACACCCTCTACAAGGACTGGACGCTGGCCATCGCCGCCTACAACTGCGGACCGGGCAACGTGAACAAGGCCCTCGCCCGTGCCGGCGACGGCAGCCGCACGTTCTGGGACATCTACGACTTCCTGCCCCGCGAGACGCGCGGCTACGTACCGGCCTTCATCGGCGCCTCCTACGCCTACGCCTACCACAAGCTCCACGGCATCGAATTCACCGAGCCCCCGCTGCCGCTGGCCACGGACACGATCCGCGTCGACCGGCTGCTGCATCTGGGACAGGTCTCGTCGACCATCGACATTCCGATGGAGACCCTGCGCCAGCTCAACCCGCAGTATAAGCTCGACATCGTGCCGGCGACGACCAAGACCTACTCCCTCGTGCTTCCGCAGCGCTACGTCTGCCGCTACATCCAGCAGCAGGACTCGATCTTCGCCAAAGATTCGGCCTACCTGAAGGAGTACATGAATCCGGCGAACCTCGAAAAGAAACGCCAGCAACGCTCCGGCACGATCTACACCGTCAAGAAAGGCGACACACTGGGCGCCATCGCCCGCAAATACCGTGTAACCACGGCCCAGCTGATGCGCTGGAACGGCATCAAGAACGCCAACAAGCTCCGCCTCGGCCAGAAAATCCGCATCGAAGGTCGTTAGAATGCCCGCCCCCGAACACGATACCATCGTCGCGCCCGCCACCGCCTCCGGCGGCGCGATCGCCGTCCTGCGCGTGAGCGGCGCAGAGGCGCTGACCGTCTGCGACCGCATCTTCCGCGGACGGACCGCATTGCGGGACGCGGCCTCTCACACGGTCCACTACGGACGCATCGTGGAGCCCCCGGCCCCGGCGTACGGACCGCCGGCCGAATCGCTGCGGACGGACCGCACCGACCGACGCCTCCTCCGCCAAGATTCGCCGTCGACACCCTGTCCCCCGGCACAGTCCCGGTCGCACGCCCTGCGCCCGACACCCCTTCCGGCGGCATGCGCAGACGCCGCCCACGAAGCGGACAGCGCCGAAACGCTGCCGGCCCCCGCATGGAGCGCACCGTCGGCGGCGATCGACGCCGACAGTCCCGGCGAAGCCTCCGGCAGCGGGTTTGCAGAGGCTTCGGGCCGCCCCGCGCCCCCGCACGGCCGCCCCGCAGACGATTCGGCCGGCACCGACACTCCGGCAGGCCCCGACGCAACGGAACGCACGATCGACGACGTGCTCGCAACGGTTTTCCGCGCACCGCACTCCTATACGGGCGAGGATTCGGTCGAACTCTCCTGCCACGGCTCCGCCTACATCGTCGCCGAAATCCTGCGGCTGCTCCTCGCCGCGGGCGCCCGCATGGCCCGGCCGGGCGAATTCACCACACGGGCGTTCCTCGCCGGAAAGATGGATCTCGCGCAGGCCGAAGCGGTGGCCGATCTGATCGCCTCCTCCTCCCGCACCGCCCATGCGCTGGCCTCGGCCCAGATGCGGGGCGGCTACTCCTCGGCGCTCCGTGCGTTGCGCGGCCGGCTCGTGGAGCTGATGTCGCTGCTCGAACTGGAGCTGGACTTCTCCGAGGAGGACGTGGAGTTCGCCGACCGGACCGAACTGCGGGAGACGATGCGCCGGATCGACGCCGAAATAGAGGCCCTGCGCAACTCCTTCTCGCTGGGCAATGCCCTCAAACGGGGCGTGGCCGTGGCGATCGTCGGAGCCCCCAATGTCGGGAAATCGACCCTGCTGAACCGCTTGCTGGGCGAGGAACGCGCCATGGTCTCGGAGATCGCGGGCACCACGCGCGACGCCATCGAGGAGACGATGGACATCGACGGCGTACTGTTCCGCTTCATCGACACGGCGGGCATCCGCGCGACCGACGACCGGCTCGAACGCATGGGGATCGAACGGACCCGCGCCGCCGTCGCGCGGGCGCGGATCGTCATCCGCATGACCGATGCGGAGTCGATGGCCGGCGCCGCGTCCCCGTCCGATACGCCCTCCCCGCTTCACAGCGCATTCCCGCAGGAACCGGCCGCCGGTCAGACGACCGGTCCACTTCGGGAGGGAATGCAGGACGCCGGCCGGCGAATGGCTGCATCCGACGCACCGCACGCAGCGGACCGCACAGCGGGCACATCAAGCATGACGGGCACGACAAACTCGGCGCTTGCAGCCGACGCGGCATCCATAGTCGATGCGGCGGAGACCCCGGACACGACAGACGCAAGGCATGCGGCGGCCCCTCCGGATATTGCAGATATGCTGGCTGCACACGCGACCGCAAACCGCTCCTCCGCGAATCGGACCGGCGACAGCCCCGCAGCACCCGCCGGCGGGCGCCCAGACTTTTCGGGAACAGACTTTCCCGCCGCACCATCCGACCGCACCTCCCCCATCCGTACGACTCCGAACCGTCGGATCATCGACGTCGTCAATAAAATCGACAAGGCCCCCCGCACCGCCCTTCCCGCCGGCACGATCGCCATTTCCGCCCGCGAAGGGATGGGCATCGACCGCCTGCGGCAAGCGCTCCGCGCGGCAGTCGACACCGATGCCCTCTACCACGGCGATCCCGTGGTCTCGTCGGCCCGCCACTACGAAGCCCTGACATCGGCCCACACGGCTCTCGGACGGGCGCTTGCCGGCATTGACGGCTCACTGCCCACGGATCTGCTCGGCGAGGAGCTCCGCAGCGTACTCTACCATTTGGGCACCATCACGGGCGAAATCACCAACGACGAAATCCTCGGAACCATCTTTTCCAAGTTCTGCATCGGCAAATAATCACACATAATTAATTGATTACCATTATATTATACAGCAAGAAATAGAAAATGAAAGGAGAAACAATCTAACTTCAATAACATTGATAATCAACATATTAAACATACAGGAATAATAAAGTATCGTATCATTTGTTATGATTTTCTCCCCCGTTTGCTCTCTGAACGGATACAAAGGACAAAATTCTGTCCCTCGTGCAATTTAACGGTGGTAAATAGGCAAATTTTATCAGTACCATGTAAAACTTATCCAAGTTACAGATAATATTCGCATAGAACTGAAATTGTTTTCCAGCCATAATTACTTCTAACAATCAAACAGTTAACATATTTGAACATAACAGCAGAAATCATCACCAGTGAGATTTCATATAATATATCTGATAAATATTCCCCACCATTATTGCGAAGCATTCGAATAAATAGCATATTGAACATCCTCTTATGTCTCACATTGATTTTTAGAGGTGATTTAAAGAATTCACTGAAAAATATTTGGAGTATTGCGAAATTATTCTGTACATTTGCACCTCTTTTGAAAATTTACAATGCAGCAAAATAGAATGAACATATTATCCCAAACGACAATTCGAGGCAACAAATGCTTCGAAGTCCAGTCGTATGTTCTTCATGTTTGGAGCATTGAAACGCCAGAGAATATCATAAATACTTTTCCAACGAACACATATAGGAGATAAGATGCGATAGATGCTCGTATCTTGATCTTAGAATAAACAACAGAATAGTTGGAGAGTCCTTACCGAACTTTCCAACTATTCTGTTGTATGCCCATTGGCAACTGTTTGCTCCGTGCAATTCCTTTCCCGTCATTTCCGTCCAATAAACACGATAACAACCAATTATAATTAACCGCACTGCAATATGCACAAAAGAGAGCTAAATGAATTGGAAATTCGACGGAAGCAAGGTGTATTTACATCGGACACGCACTTTTATCATTCGAATATCATTGGCTTTTGCAAGAGGCCATTCAAGAATGTAGAAGATATGAATGAAACGCTGATCGAAAACCGGAACCGAGCGATTCGCCAAGACGATATTGTATTTCACCTATGAGTTTTTTGTCCGGGAGGCTCCCATGAATGGACCAAGATTCTCGACAGACTGAACGGAAAAATCTATCTTGTTCTCGGCAATCTATCATTGAAAAACATCAGGCAAGGGTACGCCAGCAGGTTTGAATTGACAAGCCTGCAAATGCACATAGAGGTCGACAAACAGAAAATCTACCTGAACTACTGTCCGTTCCTCTGCTATGGAGGTGCTTACGGGAACACGTGGCAATTGTTCGGACACGTGCATACAAGCAAGAATAATACGGGAAAAGACGCTTCACGGCTGGATATGCTCTTTCCGACGCAATATGATGTGGGAGTGGATAATAATGACCTTACTCCGGTCTCATTTGAGCAGGTAAAGAGGATAATCCAAAAACAGGTTGAACAAGCAAATAAAAATAAGTAATATGAGAATACAATATATGAGCGATCTGCATTTTGAGTTCAGGGAGAACAGCAGGCACATAAAACATAACGGATTCCCTGTGACGGGCGATATACTCGTATTGGCAGGAGACATTTTCTATCTGAAGGACAGAGTGACTCCTTTGGGGAATTTCTGGAAATGGGCTTCTAAAAACTATAGGCAGGTTCTTATTGTTCCCGGGAACCACGAGTATTACAATTATTGTGATGTAATGGAGCGGGGGTTACAATGGCGATGGATGTTCAAAGAGAATATCGGTTATTATCAAAATCAGGTATTGAGAATAGACGACACCGATTTCATAATGAGCACATTTTGGTCGCATATCGAGCCGGCAGACGAATATTTCGTTTGGAAAGGACTTAACGATTTCCGTCAGACCATGTATAAAGGGAAACTGCTCCAAACGGAAGCATATAATCGGATGCATGACTTCTGTTTAGGTCATATCAAAAAAAGTCTTGCCGAAAGTACGGCAAAACACATAGTGGTCGAGACTCACCACCTGCCTACTTTGCAGGTTATTGCTCCTCAGCATAAAGGTTCCGTATTGAACAGTGCCTTTGCCGGTGAATACGGAGACCTGATCGGTAACAGCCGGATCGATGCTTGGATTTACGGACATTCGCATACCAATATCGACACAGAAATCGGGAATACAAAAGTGATTTGCAACCAGATGGGATATGTATTTGAGAACGAGCATATAATCAACGGATTTGATCCGGGCAAATTTTTAACGATTGAAAACGAATGAGATATGGAACGACATAAGATAGAACCGCATAAGAAGATAATCTTTACCAAGCATCTTTTCATAGACTTGGCGAAAGAATGCGGTTTGAATGCTGCGATATTCGAACAGCTCGGAAGCGGACGCGACACAGAAATCGTGGTTGATAACGATACATTGGAGGTGTTAGTTAAACTTCAGGAGCAATTTGCCCGACTGGAAGAAATGGGCGACGATGAATACAGAGGATTTTATATCGAATTACCCCGCCCTACTCCGGCAGAATGGGGAGATTGCGAAGCGTCGACTGCAGACGGAGAATATGAGAACAAGGAAGAATACCTCCGGGATTGGGAATTGTCAAATCCCAGAGAAACGGTATGGTATCATGTCAGCTCCGCCAGATACAAAGAAAAGCGTACCATACAATTCACGGATAGGAAACACTCGTATTTTACTATTGCGAATTATTCTCGATATGGAGACAGAATAGATGATTGTTTCTATCCCGAATGGCAAAGGGATTTCTTTGTAAAGTTGGCCTTATATTTTCATAAGCTAATCGATGCTATCATACAAGATCCGGAGGGGTTCAATGCTTATGTGGCGAATCATCTTCCTTACCAGCAGCGAAACGGAAGAATTGCGAGAAAGGAGTTCAACAGAATCGAACCGAGATTTAAAATTGAGGTCAAAGACGAGACGACGGCAATAAAAGCACTGGAGGATTCCGTCTGCAAGAATTTCGGGCGGCCGTTAGATACAATGACGATACGTTCGTATTGCAAATATTATCGGATCGCTCATGAAGCCTATGACCGGTATTTTGAAAGGTTTGACACTACACGAAAGAAGCGTTCCCTTCCGAATGGAGTGCCATTGGAATTACAGGATGTCGCATATTACAACATGGTTAAATTTTGTGATTTGCAGGATAAATACGCTCTCGACAGTGAGACGGATTTCAACAAATTCGCTTCGGACCATTATGGGGAACTGGGATTGTCGCGGTTGAATATACTCGCATCGGATTTTGACAGCCCCGGATGGAGAATCATTGTTTCCAACAGCTACTCGGCGTATGTGGATGTTGCGGTAGAAGTCGCCACTGCACTATACAAATCTGGCGCTCCTTTGGAAATACACGACGCTGACAAACTTTTGCGAATACTCAAGGAGGAGGATCATGTGAAATTGATTCCGTACACATTCCACGATTACATGGGCCATCATGAAGAAGGGACGTTTATCAACTTCCATGGGAGTACGAATGTATGGATAGTGAGGAGAATGTTTTATCATTGAAACAATACCATGAAATTATCTCTCTGGCAGAATGGGATGAAATAGAAAAAGTAAACACCAATAAAAAACGGGATATAATCCCATAATTATTACAAACATATTTGGCAGACAAATGATAGTCTGCCAAATGTTATAATTAGCTATATAATTAAAAACAAGAGGAATTAATTAGAAAGAAGCGTGTAAAAGGATGGAACTTGACTCAAATTTTATAGCTTTCTGCAAGCAGAGCGTCGAATTGGAACAACTCAACAGTTTCATGACCTCCTGCAACTCAGTTGAGTGGATGCTATACAGTACTTGAAATGTTTGTCGCCCTATCGTATCGCAAGCAGATCGTGCCGCTCATTCAGCAGACGGACGATATCTTTGTAATGGTTCAGTATCTGCTGTTTGTTCCACTTTTGACATTGTTGTGTCATTCGATACATAATACGTCGTTTGGTAGGCATATCATCAGACTGATAATTATTGCGTTACCAATAGGATTAGAATCGTTTATCCAAGAGTTTATGGATTGGTTGACTAAACGTAAGTTACCAAATTATTGTATCCTACCCATTTTCATCTCAGCCTTCAATATTTCGTACACGTAGGCTGAACTTTCGACATAAAGCCCTGTCTTGGGATCGGAGAGCCTGGCGAAAGTTTCCGAATTGTAGAACAGGGCGATAGCCTCGGTCATGGACAGCCTCTCGTCCTCCATCAGATAGGAGACGATGTCCTTGACAATGCCCTCCGTGAGGTAGCGTATTTTCTTATCGTTCATAATATTTCGAGGTATCGAACGGCGCGTGCCGAGTGGAAAAGATATTGCGAAGAAACCTTCTTGTAGCGCAATCCTGCAACCAGCATCGGCAGGTCGATGATCCCGTCGTCGAAATTGCGAAAGAGCGTGGCGATAGTATCGTCGGCTACCGGGCCTATCACGATGTCGTAATCGTGGACGGGATGCGCGCCATCGCGGCTGCGGTTGGCCATCACGAACAACGCCCACTCCTCGTCGGGCTCAACAAAGCGTTTGACGGATAGTACTCCGTCGGCCATCACCACTGCCTCGTCGAACCCGAAAACGGTAACGACCGGTTCGCCACCGTAGATAGCCGCCGTGCGACAGGCCATCTGCACGGCCTGTTCTTCTATTTCGGTCAGATAGAATCCCTGTCCGAAATCCTTGTAGGGCTTACACCGGGCCAAATCTATCCGAGCGATAGCAGTGTTCGATCCGTGGTAGAGTTTCATTTTACACCTCCTCCGTTATTGTAACACACACGGGTCAAATCCCGTACGCTGTCGCTGAACGAAAGCAGGTGCTCAGCCTCGTAGTGCTCAGCGAGGAAGTCCAGCCCCTTGTAGCGGTTCAGATAATTGCTGGCTTCACGCACCGTCATGCCATGCGTGCATGCAAATTCGCCTATGTTGGCCACAATGTAACCGATTACACGCCGATCTACGGGAACCATAGCCAGCAAGCGTACCGACGCCGACAGGCCAAGTGCGTCCAATACCTTCGTGACTGTCCGGATCGTCAGTCCTCGCCCACTCTCGATCTTGGAGATTTGAGCCTTGCCCACGCCGACCTTTTTGCCCAACTCCTCCTGCGTCATGCCGCGGCGGGTCCGTTCGCTGCGGATCAAAGCTCCAATATTATCGATTCTTGTATTCATAATCTCTCGTTTTCACAAAGATAATTCAAAGTTGTCAATTATGGAAACTGTACGGCAAAAATTTTGCCTAAAAAAATAAAATAAGGGCTGATAGGTATAGAAACGGATCGTGAGGCGGTTAAGGCTGTCCGGCAGAGGCGGCTATAAAAACCATCGGGGCCGCAAGCAGAGGAGAAAAGCTACGAACAAGCATACCGTTTCCGGTATGAGATTCATATGAAAAAGATGACGGGATAACCTTGATACGGATTTTGATTATATCCCGGAAACATTACGCCCGAAGGAAAGTGATTGCTGGAGTTGATCCGGAGACACAAGAAAGTAACTGTCATGAACGAGAAAAAGAATATTCCTGGGAAACAATTTGACTGACGTTACAGACATGGACATTTTTGAAAATTCGGTACTTTGACGCAAGTATTCGCCCTGTGGCGAAATAAGGTTCTTCGTAATGCCTTACAACATTTCAGCAGATATTCTTTCAGCACCTTGTTTACTATTAGCAGAGCTATGTACCGCGATGGCTTTGTACCTGATAGCCGACCGAGATAACGACATCGAAATTATAATATTTAACCCAATAGTTTTTACCGTCTGCGACAGTTGTCAAGGAATCCTTTACAACAGAATCCTATCTCAATTTTTAGTCCATCAGCATAATTGCATTTAATCTTTTTATTTGTATTTTTTAAAATTAAAAATATCAGCCATGACTAAATGTCAGATAAAAACAATATATTTGTACAATAAGCCAATAATATGGATAGATAATGAAAAATTTGAATCGGCTAAAAGTTGTTTTAGCAGAGCAGAAAAAGACAGGAAAATGGTTGGCAGAACAGTTGGATAAAGATACATCAACTGTTTCAAAATGGTGTTCCAACAAAATGCAGCCATCATTAGAGATGCTAATGAAAATTGCGGAAACATTAGATGTGGATATTAGAGAACTAATAGTTACCACGAAACATTAAGTATCAGTTTTAATTGCCATAGTAAATAAATGAAAGATTATATCAAAATTGGTTTGGAAAAGGGTTACATATCTTTAAATGAAGATATGTCTCGCATTACATATTTATTTCAGAATAATAAAGAATATGCATATAATAAACCAGAAGACAAGGTACAGGCAGAGACCGTTTTGCGGTTAATCCTTGACTATAATTATCCCGCCCGACGCATAAAACAATTTGTCCAAGTTACAATGGGACGAGAGGTTAAAGAAGCAGACATAATCGTATATGAAGATGATGCGTGCATAAGACCACATATATTGGTTGAGTGTAAACGGGAGGAAGTAAGCGAAGCAGAATATCAGCAAGCAATAGAACAAGCTTATAGCTATGCATTTGCCTTACCTTGTGATATTAAATATGTTTGGGTTACATCAGGAATCAAATCAGACTATTTTGAAGTAGATAAGACTCAAAATAGTCGGAATCAAATGCCAGATATTCCTCAATTTGGAGTAAAGACAGTGGCATCCTATAAATATGTTTATGATGCTTATTTTTTACCACAAATAGCTGGCGAACAGCGTTTTTTGATCTTTCCGTAATTGACCAGGCAGAACTCACACGAAGATTCAAACAAGCTCATGAAGCACTTTGGGCTGGAGGACAGTTAAATCCTTCTGAAGCCTTTGATGAACTGGACAAACTCATATTTTGCAAGATATGGGATGAACGCAAGCCCAGAAAGATGGGTGAACCATACGATTTTCAAATTATCACCGTGTCCAAAGATGAGGAGAAAAATGAAAACAAAAGACGCCTCATTGAGAATGACAATCTTTATAAACGCATAATAGCATTGTATGAGGAAGGTAGGTCAAAAGATAAAGAGGTATTCCGTGATAATATCAGATTAACCCCGGAAAAGATACGCACTGTTGTTGGGTATCTTGAAAGTATCAATCTGAGTGAAACTGACCTCGATAGTAAAGGGCGAGCTTTTGAGACATTTATGGGTTCTTTTTTTAGAGGAACATATGGCCAATATTTCACGCCCCGTGAAATTGTACAATTTGTTGTGGATGTCTTACCTATTCAGTACGATTCAAAAGTTCTTGATACGTCATGCGGAAGCGGAGGTTTCTTGCTGTACGCATTGAATAAAGTTAGGACCAAAGCAACTCAACTTTATCCTAAATATAAAACAGACACACGACAATATAAGCATTGGTACTCTTATTGGCACGACTTTGCAGCCAATAATTTATATGGAATAGAAATCAGTGAACAGATCTCACGGGCTGCAAAAGGGATTGTATTTTATTATAATTTTACGAAAAGTTTTAATATGCTGGAATTATAAACTAACCTCCAACTAATTAAATATATTATTAGTATATTATGAAAAAATCTTTACAAGAATTGGAGTTGGTAACCCCCGCAATCGATTTGTTGGACGCCCGCAAAATCGTCGGCGGATATTACGATATTGACGGCGGGGAAATTCCCGAGGTAGTGGTCGAAGGCGACCGAAATACCGATGTAGATATGGATCCGGATATGGCCGGGATATGATCCTCGTGAAGATCGAGACTCTTTCGAGGATGACTTGCGCGACGATCAGGAGCTGGACTCCCGACATGATACCGAGGGCGATCGCGAAAGCTTTGATGAAAATAGAGATCAAGAAATCGAATTAACGGTTCAAGTGCCGAACGGCTGGTGCGTTTTAGGGGCTGTTGCAACTGCCATTCAAGCAAAAACAGGATGTTCCGACACTGATGCAGTTAAAGCAGCAGATAATGCTTTCGATAAATGCGGCATAAATTCCGACCCATCGTCCGGTGAAATGGGAATACCGACACTTTCTACGTCCGAATTTGTGGATTTGCTTTCTGCTGCCGGGTTCGAGGTAACCTACATATCCGGAGTCATGACGTCTCAAGAAGTTTATGAGCATTTTAATAGTGATGGAGCTGGTTTAGGATATGTCAATACGGGGGAGAACGGGCACATGATATATCTTGAGGATTATGACATGGATTCGAATAGTTTTCACTATTACGATCCTGTTTTAGGCACAGAGGGGTCTATTACTTCAAAGCAGTGTTCTATTATTCTGTTTAGATAATCAGTAATTCAGTAATTATGAAAAATAAGGCTATCACCATCTTTGCGATCATCTTGCTGATACCCGGCTTTTCATTTGCACAGGCAGATCGCACTCCGAACGGAAAGAAGGTTCCCGTTGTGGTCTATACTCCGTTCGACTTTTACGGGCGTCTTATGGATGCGTTCCGATGCGGGCCCGAACAGGATTACTACGTCGTCGGGGAAGACAATCATTCTATTTTCGACAACCGCATCGGCTCAGGCTATTATTCGGGCGCGTATCAAGAACGGGAATTGAGAGAAGGACGCATCTTGAATATCTCCGATTTCAAGGATGCAATCATGTCGAACGACAGTTGCTTTTTCTTCGCCCCGCTTCCGAGCCGAAAATACGACAACGCATATCTCGGTATCAAAAACGGGAAAAAACTTTGGTTCGTCGATCAGAAAGGGCGCCAGTATGCTTCGCTGGAAGAGTTGTTGACTGCGGCGTGCGGCGGCGAATCGCTGGATGCGTTTTTCGACGCCTATGTGCGAGAGGTGGAAGATGCCCTTACTCACAGAGGTACCCGCAATATGCTCTACTCGATCGACAGCGAAGAACAAGCCGTATCCGTATTGAAGAATAATTACGACTTTCTCTATTTTGCAGACCACGATGTCGATTCCGCTATCGACAATTTTCTGAACGATCTCGCCTCATTGGTGCGAATCGACGAAGCGACCGAGGCACGGCTCCAAGATGCGCTGCACCTATTTTTCGCCGAACAGCCCGAATCGGGCCCGGAGTCGGAATCTTTCAACACGAACTTCCGAACGTATATCGAAAACAGGGATGCGGGGCGGATCTTCCTGATGCTGACAGATGTGTCGTCTCTTTTGAAAAGCGCGCTGTCGGACGATGATTATACGACCTTTTCCCGAAAGCACCTGATCCAACAGAATAAAACGGTCGCGGCCTATAACTATTTGGTTCGGAAATATAATGATGAGATCTATCGGGGACGCATCAAAGGCTGGATCCCGCCATACGACTTGGAGATCGAATATTTGGCGGATAGGGTTTTATTTCCGAAAGATCAGTCTGCGAAACGATAACCGACCGTCTCGTTCGATGCAGCGACAATGGTCCGCAGAAGATTATCATAGAATTGACAGGCGCCAAGGGCGCGGTGTTTTACGCTCCACGGAACGAGCCGATTCCCTATTGCCGCTCAGAATCGATCGGACGACGGTCCGGAGGAGGTACGATTTATTGATCGACGATTTTGACTTCGATGCCCACGGCCGGTCCATTCCGGACCCGGCGCAACTTTAATAACGGTTACGCCGTCGAATGCAAATCGGAAACAGAATCCGTAAAATGATTCCTACACTGAAAAAATGTAAAGTCGGCTGTCGTATCGACGATATTTCCATCGAAAGGCCCGGTGAGCGGAAACGCCCGAAGTCTTGTGAAAACGGAATCGTTTTCATCCGTACGGAGCACACCCATCGAATCATCGGCCTGTCAGAACGACGAAAATTCGTTTTATCGAATAATTCGACGCCTGACCGAGCGAATGAACGATTGCCGATTCGTGATAATCAGGACTTGAATCGCTGCATGCTTTGAAAATTAAATGATTCAACAGGTTGTATGATATGAAAAAATCTTTACAAGAATTGGAGCTGGTAACCCCCGCAATCGATTTGTTGGACGCCCGCAAAATCGTCGGCGGATATTACGATATTGACGGCGGGGAAATTCCCGAGGTAGTGGTCGAAGGCGACCGAAATACCGATGTAGATATGGATCCGGATATGGCCGGGATATGATCCTCGTGAAGATCGAGACTCTTTCGAGGATGACTTGCGCGACGATCAGGAGCTGGACTCTAACTATGACCGTACGGATAATCCGGACAGAGAAGTTTCCGATGATGAGCATAACAACACCCCCACGGTCCAAGTCCCGAATGGAGATTGCGTACCGGGAGCAATCGCTGCAATAATTCAGATTCTTACGGGGAGCTCCGCTTCGGATGCTTTAACCCAAGCGAACAACCTCCTTGAGAAGGTTGGTGCAACGAAAGGCGAAGGTGGAGAGGGAACTCAAATCTCCGGAGCACAAATGAAGGAGGTCATGACTGAGATTACAGGAGGAACCGCGGAAATAAATCCTCCTGCGTCCCAATGGGAAGGATTGTTCGATTCCGGGAATGCGGCATTAGGTTTCATGGACAAAGGCTCTCATGCCGTAGTCGTAACTGATTACAATCCGGAAAACGGATATTTCGAATATTTCGATGCCACCGACGATCATTACGGGTGGTTCACTGATCCCGCCGGAAGATTCTACATCCTCGTATTCGGAATTAAATAACCGACTTACAATAATTAAACATATGGACAACCGAATATTCAAAGTGCTATTCCCCTTGCTGTTCTTCTGTTTTAGCGGATACGGACAGGAACAGCCCGCCCGATTGGATTGCATCAGAGTTCCACTGGTCGATTACCGCCCCTACGACTTCACGATTGCGCAGCAGGGAGCCGTCGGCAGGGGTTCAGAGATCGGATATGTAGAGTACGGCAACAAGGAGATTCTGGCTTGTTTCCGCCATGTCGTCTCCTCCCCGGTCATCGCCAAATCGCCCTCGAAATTCGTAAGAGACATCACGGCGGCGGATCAAGCGATGACAACCGGACCGCTCTTCAGCCGTTTCGAGCCCATGGTCCGAACGGCCGACTCCTGCTTTTTTTTCTCGTTCTTTCCCGACAGATCCTCCGTGTTCAGCTACGATGTACTCGGGCGGTATGTCGACGGCAAAGTCTCCTACATGGACAGAGAGGGGCGCGAATTCGACGGAATCCGAGAACTCGTCGATTACAGATTCGGCAGCATGGATCGATTCGTCGAAGCCTATCTGGATTTTTCGGAAAAGGCGCTGCTCGACAATTACCGTCAGAACGGACTGCATGATTTTCATCGCGTGGATGATGCGGTCGACCGGCTGAAGCGCGACCCCGATTTTTGGCTCTATTCCCATCCTGAAGATACGGATGCCGCCATCGAACGGTTTCTGGATCAGCTCCAGACCATTCTGCCGATCGAGCGCGTGCGGGAAAAGTTGGCCGGAGAAATCAAAGAGCAGCTTGCCGCGGCGGCGCCGCTCTCTTTCGTCGAGGTTCTCGATCAGAACCGGCAGGCAGGCCTTGAGATCTATCTGGCCGGGTGCCGGATGAACCCGGTTCTCGAACGGAATTTCTGCGCGGATGACTACGTCCGCCTCGTGCGGGGGCTGAGGATGCGGCGGGCCGAAACCATGTCGGCATACACGTATCTTGCCGATACATTCCAATCCGATATTCTTACGAGTGGCAGCGGGCTCATGGACGACCGGTCGATTCTGAACTATCTCGAACGCTTTTTGTCGGAGCGATAAATTTGCGATCATCCCAGCAGCATAGCATGAAAAACCGACTCATTCTCATTGTCAACGACGTATCGCCGATTCCCGGCTTTCAAATGAGAAGAATCGGTTCTGCACGGGAGGAGGGCCCCGCAGTCCATACGCCTTTCGGCTTCTACGGCTGCTCAGCGGTCGCGTTCCGCCACGATGATCTTGCTTCGACTCCCCACCCTCGCAACCCGCGTCCGGTATTTCATTTACGACGACCGTATCGAAAACCAACCATTGTCAAGGAGCGTACTTGTTCGAAAAAGTTGAGAAATGAGCGGTAACGAGATTTCTCGCATACTGCCGGCCCATATTACCCCGCGAATACTCGATTTGCTAAAATGCGCTGACGGCGTAATATTGGCAGGCAGCTATGCCGTCGGTAGAAATATTTCCAACTCGGATGTGGACATCGTAATCTTTTCAAAAAAGATAAATTATATATATTGCGAATCGATGTGTGAGACGGGCCGCAATTTTCAATTTATATTTTTTCCCTATTATAAGACACCATACGCTCTAATCAAAGACGCCTTCAATGGGAAAGGAATATATGCGTCCATGTTCAAAGAGGGACGCATCATCAAAGACACTCCTAACAAAATACTGACTCGGATGCAACGATACATGCGAAGCTGCCAAGAACATCGAAACAAATGCGAAGACTTGGCTTTAATCCATAGAATTTCAAATGCGCTTGAGGGGTTGAATGCGGATATTCCGGAAATCGAGAAGTTATATATCGCATCCGAGATCTTACTGAACACTTCGAAGCTGTTGACTCATAGTTATACTGTTGACGGCAAGCATAATGCAAGGAACATAATATCGGACGAATCGGATACGGAATTTATAGAATCTTATCGAACATTCGTCGCCACACACGATGCCACGACATTTATCCGAGATATAGACTCTATCCTCCTAAAATTCGGCGGCCGCCAAACCAAGTACACGACCGGATGGGTATATACTTTTCCCCACTCGGACAATCTGACGGTATTCTTCCCCTCTCACGTTCTGGATTCTCGAATATTGGAATGTATTCACTCGATAGAGAATATTTGCCAAGGGTGTTATTCTTACGTATTTTATATCGGGAAGAATCAGGCAATGGAGGAGGGCGTGTTTCTTTTCCTATTCACTCCCGAAAAAAATATGTCCGAAATAATCGATCGATTAAACGATTACAGCTCCCTACATGCCGGCGATCATATGAAGCAATCAATCCGGATGACGTTCCCGTATAAGACTTTTTTCCACGAAGGAATCATATTTGGAGGCCGCGATAATTTTTATAGTTTTATTCCTCATTTCCGCGATATTTGGCATTGCTTTTCGAATCTTATAGAAAATAATCCCGATCAGAAAAACCACGCAGCTAAAATCTTATCAACCCTGCTGCTATACGAATCGGCAAAAGTTATCGGAACGCCTCAATGCAAGGAAGTCGCAACCGAACTTTTCCATAAATTGATTCTCGATGCAGCAGATCCGAACGGTTTGTATAATATGTTGCAAATCGATGATTATCGGAAGGGTGCGTTGAAATTATATTCGGAAGTCTATGAAAAAAATCTTTCTACGTACAGGGAAACAATACAGGGGATCATCAATGGAGAGATCGTCGAGATCGGTCGTATCCGGAACCGTATATCTCGACTATATAAACTTGTCCATGAAATTGATGCTGGAGCCTCGGCAATTCCCGATATTTTCGACTCTCCCAATAAGCATACAATCTTATGGATGAACGTATTGGATCATTTGATGTCTATTTTCCAACTAACACCGACGGAGAAATTCGGTATCGTCTATAATTTCTCCCGCTACATACAAGAATATGATATTTAAGAAAGTTTTCCCTCATACGATTCAATTGGAGAAGCGGGATTGCGGTCCGGCCTGCTTGCAATTATTGTGCAAGTATTACGGCAAGTTCGTCGATATAAATCACTTGCGCCAAATCACAGGCACGAGGAAAGAAGGTATTACAGGATATGATTTCATAAAGGCGGCGGAACAACTCGATCTGAAATGCTTGGCGTTCAATGTCTCATATGGTCGGTTCCGCAACGAAGTCCCATTACCATGCGTAGTACATTGGCGCGGTCATCATTTCGTCATCGTATATAAAATCACTAAGAAATATATTTTCGTTTCCGACCCGGCTATCGGACTGATCAAATACTCCTATAAAGAATTTGCCAAAGGGTGGCTCGATCATATTCCGGGCCCTTATAAAGGGAAACGAGGTGTTTGCTTCGTCGCTGAGCCAACCGCATGTTTTCAGAAAGATGAAAAGGAAAACAAGGCGATCAAAAATAATTATATTTCCGCATTAGAATTCATCTGGAACTATATAAAGCCTTATCGAAAAAGCATCTGGCAGATTCTGATCGTATTGTGCATATTGACTCTCATCAATGCTCTGTTTCCGATCATTACACAGTCCGTCATCGATATCGGCATTCCTGCACAAGATTTTAGTTTTATCACTTTAATGCTTGTTTCCAGCATTACGTTGGGGCTGAGTTTGGCAATCGGAGAATGGATAAAACAAGCGATCAATGTCCATTTTTCCGCGAGGACGAAGGTCAGTATGGTTTCAGATTACCTCGTCCGCCTGTTCAAACTACCCTTGTCATTTTTCGAATCCCGGATTATGGGCGATTTACTTCAAAGAACATATGATTTCGATCGAATAGAAAGCATGATAATGGGGGCCGGTTTCAATGCACTGCTGGGCGTTATGTCCTTGCTGGTTTTCGGGTCGATCTTATTCATATACGATTCGACTCTCTTTTGGATTTACCTTGCGGCCAGTATGCTCTATGTTATTTGGGTTTTGTTTTTTTGGTCCATCCGCAAGAAAATGGATATCAGATATTTCAGCTATCTTGCATCGAATCACAGCCATTGGATCGAACTTCTGTCGAAAATTTCCGACATCAAAAATTACAATTACGGACAATATAAAAGATGGCAATGGGAGAAAGTCCAAGTTGGATTGTATAAAACCAGAATCAAATTGATGCATGTCGACCAGATCCAAAACATGGGCAGTACACTCATGATGACCGTAAAAGATGCTTTATTGATTTATGTCGCAGCATTGGCCGTCATCGAAGGAGAGATGACCATCGGTATGCTTATCGCCGTTCAGTACATCCTTGGCCAACTTAAAATGCCGATGGATAACATCGTAAATTTCATAGTGTCGTCGCAACTTTGTTATATCAGCTATATGCGTGTTACGGACATCCACAAAATTCCGATCGAAAACATACATCGCAACGAAAACGATAAAGTACTCGATTTCCATCAACCGTTGGTTCTCCGGAATGTTTTTTTCAAATATTCGGTTAACGACGATTATGTTCTACAAAACATTTCGCTCACGATTCCTCAAGGACAGACCGTTGCCATCGTAGGGGAAAGCGGCTCTGGAAAATCTACGCTCATAAAACTGCTATCACAATTGTATCAGCCGATAAACGGCGAAATCTGTTTAGGTAATATGAAGTTATCGTCGTTTTCTATCGCGACATGGAGAGAACACTGCGGCGTTATCACTCAAGAAAGCGCTCTTCTCAAAGATTCTATTAGCAATAATATAGTCTTCGGTCGGGAATACGATCGGGACAAACTGCTTCGCGCGGTATCCGTCGCAAATATTCGTAGAGAGATCGAAAAAATGTCCAAAGGTTACGATACCATGATCGGAGAAAACGGACGAGGCGTAAGCGAGGGCCAAAAACAACGTATTTTATTTGCCCGGGCGATTTATAGCGAACCCGACTTTTTGTTTTTGGACGAACTGACCAGCACTCTTGATTCGCGTAATGAGAGCAGCATAATATCTTCCATTCGCGATCGCTTCAAAAGCCAAACTATTGTAATTGCCGCTCACAGATTGGCAACTGTTGTCGATGCGGATCTTATTGTCGTTCTGAAGCAAGGAAAAATTGTTGAAGTCGGAACGCACAGGCAACTGATAGAAAAGGGAAAGGAATATCCGAGCCTTTTTCAGAATCAATTAACGGAGGCAGCTTGATGGAACCGCGAGAGAAATATTCCCCAGAATTCAAAGAGATCGTCGACCGAATTCCGGATAATTACAGTTCGGTGATCGTCGGCAGTCTATCCTTATTTATCGCTTTGCTGATAGTATTCAGTATTATCATCAAAGTCCCAGATCGCGTAACGGCTGAGGTTCGGGTTACGTCAACTCAACCTCCGATTGTCTTAAAGGCACAAACACAAGGCAAGATCAGACTATTGAAAAAGAATCTGCCATGTGATTGTAAAGCCGAAGAATATATAGCTGTTTTGGAGAATTCGGCCGATACGGAGCATGTTAAATTAATAAAGGACAATCTCTATGGAATAGATGTCCTTGCCGATACTTTCCCGTCCATTCCGCTTTGGGATAGCACCTTATATTTAGGCAATATCGAAGCCGCCTATTTTCAATTCCGCCAGCAGAGACAATACTACGACAATCTGATCCATGACAGCAAATACGACTATGAAATCGAACTTTACGACCGAAAATTGCATAATGATTCTGTCAATTTACGTCAATTGGAGTATGTTCTAAGTAATAATCTGAAGCAACACGAAATACGCCAGAAACAGTTTCGGACGGATTCCGTTCTATTTCGCAAGGGAGCGATTTTGGAAGCCGAATACAATCAAACCTATCTGGATTATCTCAATTCGGAGCGGCAAATTGCATCGGTACGATCAGAGATATTCGCAAAATCCCAATCCCTTCTCGACACCCAAATACACAAAGAAAGCACCATACAAGAATACGAGCAATTGCTGGATGAATCGAAACTGACTCTTTTGGAGGCGTATCATAATTTGCTGACGGAAATTAAGAACTGGGAAAATGCCTATGTCTTCAAGACACCGGAAGCAGGGACAGTGGAGTTCGTCAATTTAATTTCTGACGCCTCGTTCGTTTCTGCGGGGGAACCCGTATTCGATGTGATTTTTAATGACAATAAGTATTTCGGAGTAGCATTGCTTCCATCGGCCGGAGGCGGCAGCGTTAAAAAAGGTCAAAAAGTAAATATCAAAATGGATTTGTATCCTTATCAGGAGTTCGGCCAATTGGAAGGAGTCGTCAGTAATATTTCGCTCAGTTCGATAGACAAGAATTATTTGATATATATAGATTTGCCCAACGGGCTTACCAGTTCGTCAGGACAAGAGTTCATTTTCGCAGAAACGATGTACGGACAAGCTGAAGTCATCACCGAAAATAAGAGGCTGATTTCAAGAATATTCAATCAGATATACAAATTACTCCATCCGGCCAAACCGGCAATCGTTCGAGACGAGCAGCCCGACGAGGAACGACAAACCATTCAATTTTAACTCGCGATGTATATTGATACGATCACACCTGTAATACGATTCTGCCAGACCCATAATTACTTTCACGCGTTAGCGGTTTTTTTGTCCTCTACGACCGATTCTTTGATAATAATTTCAAAAGACAATGATGATCTTCGAAATCGGATCGCCACCGCCACCGAAGAAAGTTACATATTCAAGATCTACTCACAGACCGAATTGTATCGAAAAATATTAGGCCGCGATATTGAAATTGCGACAGTATTCTCACATGTAGTAACTTTGTTCGATAGGATCCGGATCGCACCTCGGATTTTATCTGCCATTGAACCGATAAAAATATACAATCAACAAACTCCCGCATCTATGGAAGCGCCCGATACGATTCGCCGCAAATATGAAATCTCCATGCTTTTTTGCGATATCGCCGATCTTCGACAATTTATATCGAAAACATTTATCCCGCTATGTCGTGTCATAAAAACTCATTTACGCGAGGTTCAATACTGGATCGATTGGCAATATAAGACAAAAATCAGCGATCGGGATATATTGATTACATTTATTATACAATCACCGGACAAAGAAGTTATCCTTCGGAAATTGCAGTTGTACCTTTATGAAAATGTCAGCGAATTGCAGCTGTACAGAGTTCGCATTCCTTTTGAGCGACCTTCGAATTATATTGACAACCTCCCCTGTGAAGTCCGGCGGAAAACATACGACATCTTATGCCGGTTTTCAGAAGAGTCTCTTATTATGTTTTCTCAGGAGAATATCGGCGACAGCAGAAAGATCACTCTTTTTACCTATTATTATCTGATCGCTGCCAAAAATTATTTCCTGTCGAAGAATGAATTTATAAAAGCGAACGGACAACTCTTGGACATCATGGTGAATGAAAGTATTTCCCCATTTACGAAGTCTTTGTTGAATCACGATGGAATCTCGGAAGCCAAGGATAAGATCCTTTGGGAATATAAACGGCAGAGCGATAAAAATAAAATCGTATTGTCTGCGAATTATGGGACACTCATCCGAGATTGGAACAGTTATCCTGACGAAGAGGATTCGACAGATGAAAGTTTATCCGCGCTGGTCGATATTCGCAATCTCTTGAACCCTTCGCTTTCAGAGAACGAAAATGACTTGTCGTCCTATTTTCATACATTCTTTGAAAAATTGGCCGGTTGCATGGATCTACCTCCGTTCTATAAAGGTTATATTCCGTACAGCATAAATTATCTGACAAAATGAGATTCGACCTTGATCTTCTGAAAGAATATTGTGTCAAGACTACGATGTGCTATGAAAAACATCCGACACAAGATTTGTACTTATTCGGCTATTATTCGGACAGGAATCCGCCGAAACCGACTGTTTGGGATAATATAAGCATCCATTGCCGAGGATTGATACTGGACGGAAATGGGAATGTCGTAGAACGACCTTTCCCAAAATTTTGGACTTACCGGCAATATTTATCATCCGATACGCTGCTGCTGAGCGAAGATAAAATAGTCCGGATTCCTCGTGGGAAATTCCGAATCTTGGAAAAGATTGACGGGACTATGGTTACGCTTTATTGGATCGGAGATAAACCGTATTTAGCGACGCAGCGCTCGTTCACGAATATCAAGGCTGTAAAAGCCACCGAATTGCTGTATACGAAATATTCCCACTTGTTTGACAAATTCGATAAACGGTTCACGTATGTTTTCGAGGCAGTATATCCGGAAACCAAAGTATTGATCGATTACGGCGACATCAGAGATCTTTATCTAATTGGAATGATTGATAAAGCATCCGGAAAACTTATGGAATTGCCGGACATCGGATTTCCTGTCAGTCGCGATTATACGCCGGAATACGGACATCTCGATAATTTCGATGACATCGTAGCATTAGATCTTCCTAATCAAGAGGGTTTTGTCGCATATTTTGAAAACGGTTTAATGATAAAGCTCAAATTCCCGTGGTATCAGAAAGCGCATAAAATCTTGGATTATTACATTCATCAAGACCGAGTTGCCTTTTTGCGATTTCAGGAAATGGCAAATATTTTTCATTTCCGACATCGTACAATCAGTATGAACGATGTCAAGAGCGCTTTGGACCATGGAGACAACGATTTGATATCATTGAAGTACGCTGTGCCCGGATTTTATTATCTCATGGGCTACGACTATTGGCTGAACGCAACCAAAGCAAATGTTCTGAATCAGAATGCTCACACCCGGACCGGCCCCGAATGCATGTTAACTGCTCCTCCTTCACCGATCTTTGATATCGAAAAGCGTATGAAGGAGCCTCATATTTACGAAACGTCGGTTTGGAATTGGGAACAACGGTATATCAAACACTGAGGAAGTATGCGTATTACAGCGGGTCTATTGATCATTCACCGGAATCGTGTACTTTTAGTGCAACAGAGATGCGATCCTGACAAAAGCCGTCTATCGATCCCCAAAGGCGGCATATCCGACGGAGAATGCCCTCTCGATGCCGCAATTAGGGAAACAGCGGAGGAAACGGGAGTAATCGTCGATAGAAAATATATCGATACGGCTCCACGGCTGTTGAATATCCATAATAAGGTATTTGGCAGAAGATTGATCTATTTTATCGTCAATCTTCCCGACAACGATCCGTTGCCGCACATTGAAATTTATGATTCGCGAGAAATCGTATGGGCGGGTATGCTGGATGCTGAAAACGCATTTGTCCATATCCAACGCTCCCAATTACCGATATTATTTCATTTAGATGAAACACATATCGATTCGAGGATTTTGGATCGCCTCTTATCCGATGGATATATATCCAAATCCCGTCATCCGACCGAAGAACTTTATATTTACGATTATACGAACAAATGCAAGAGAGACGAGTATTGGAATGAAGTTACGCTTTGGTGCAGAGGAATCATCTTGGACGGAAATAATAAAATTTTATATCATCCTATTAAGAAATTTTTCGAATACGAACAACTATATCCGGAATTTAGACCTCGAACATCCGATTTCAAGATTTATGAAAAAAAAGACGGTTTCTTGGGAATTTTGTATTGGACAGACGGCTTGCCCTTTTTGGCAACACGAAATTCGTTCATCTCGTATCCGGGAATTCGAGGGAATGCAATATTGTATAATAAATATTCGCATCTATTTCATCTTCTTGATTCTCGCTATACTTATTTTTTTGAGATCGTATTTCCTAATGATTTTCTCGTAACAGACTACGGAGAGACCGAAGATTTATTTTTATTGGGAGCATATGACAACGATAAAATGCTTGAAATTCCTTTAGAAAACATCGATCTGCCCATACCCCGAGTTCGACGTTATCATATGCATGGAGGTATTTCGGAGCTTATGCAACATGATTCGGCCCGTGGTGAAGGGTACGTTTTATTATTTGATGATCATTCACGGCTGAAGATAAAATTTCCACAATAAAAAGCAAAATACAAGTTAAAACATGAGAATGCTCTTTATTCTGCTGTTCATAGTGATATCGAGTAAACAAAAGTCTTTTGCTCAAATGTACTTGACATTGGATCGAGCGATAGAGTTGTCTCAATATTCGAACGATTATGAGACGCTCCGAGCTGATTCGACGATTGCACGCTACAACGATCGATTGTTCGAAATCAAGGTGCTGCCTAAAATAAATTTGAGCGCGACGTTGCCTAATCTGAACAATAATATTTCGCCCGTAACTTTGGCTGACGGCAGTGAGAAATATGTGGACAGGTTCTACTCGAGCGCCAATGTCGGACTCAGCGTATCGCAACTGATCCCATTTACGGGCGGTACGTTGTCCCTATCCTCGGCATTGGACCGATTGGACAACTTCCATCCGGAGCATAGCATATCTTATAACCTGAATCTCATAAATTTTACGTATAGCCAAAAGATTACAGGCTACAATCAATACAAATGGGAGAAAAAATTATACGAGGTACAAAAGACGATTGATAATATACAGTTGATTCAACGAAAAGAGTATATAAAGGGAGAGGTCATCGAGCTTTTCTTTTCGCTCTATATTGAGCAGCGTCGTCTTGAATTGAATCAATTTGTATTAGAACTTGCGGAATATGTTTATAAACGTGCTGTCAAATTATTCGAAATGCGCCGAATCTCAGAAGAGGACCTGTTAGAAACCCGGATCGAATATTACAAAGCGCTGAATAATAATAACGATATGGATATATCCATTGCAAGACAGAGGCTCATGGATTATCTGAACATTCGCAACACAAACGAATTGTGGGTCGATTTCTCTCCCGCTTGTTTGGACGAATATCGATTCGATTTCGATCCGATGAAAGTCATCGATTTGGCAATGCAATACTCAACGGACTTGTCGCGAGAATACGATATATTGCAGAATGAACGGAAATTAAAAGACATCAATATAGATTCCAAACCGTCTGTTTCGCTTTCGATTGGAGGAGGAATCAACTCGCAGGCGGATACTTATTCGGCCCTTATGGACTCCAAATCCCGGCGGTTTAATGTCATTTTATCCTTATCTGTCCCGTTATTCAATTGGGGGACGAATAAGATCAATAAAAATATCGTATTACAAGAAATACACAAATCGGATCTTCAGTATGAGACGACGAAGAAAAACGATTTAGCCTCCTATAAATATGATCTTCGAAATGTCGAGATACTTCTATCCGAAATAAGAGAAGACAAAGCATTGTTGGAACTGCTCGACAAGAGGCTCGAACTGATTAAAATGAATGTTCGATACGGGAAAATAGATATGAGCAAGATTATTCAGGCCGAAAAACAATTTGTTCAGAATCACATGAATTATATCAACAAAATCAAAACCGTCTTTTTACTGATATATAAATATAGGGCGATAGCCTTGATCGACATACGGAATAACAGCAGCATCGTGAAGTTCACGAGTTAACAGGTATTGCCCCAGTTTCCGCTGTCGGACCTGCACTCATAATCGCACCTCGATTTTACCGAACCTCTCATTGCCGTTCATTTTTCGATTCGGGGGGGGGAGCGGTAACGGAGGGCCTCAAAATCTAAGTTTCGGGGCCGTTTGCTTCCGTATCTGCACCGGTGTCGCATGCCTGCGCGAATCGAGTATCGGAAACGGATAGCCCGACCGTTCGCAGGTTGCGGCATAGCTGTCTACAATCCGCATCGCCCTTTCCGACAGCGGAACATTGATTGCACCGTGCGTTTTCCGACGATTGTACGACAGTCGTCCGTCCACGATATTATCGGGTGTCGGATTCGCCGCATCGACGAACGAAATTCCCCCGCACAAATAAGAGAATGTAAAAACGTTTTGTGCCAATCGGCAGAAATCGCACTCCGCCGTACAATCCGCCTCGACGATTTTCATTACATCCGCCTTGCTCAACGACCGTTTCGGGGTGCGGGTGTTGAATCGGCTCATCTTATAGTCGGTAAACGGATTCTTCTCGCGGGCAACGGCTTCCGGCTTAATCGTCCGATTGAACACGGCTCGCAAAGTACGCATCTGAAAACTCTTCGACGTATCTTTATTTCCCCGCGCCCGCATCCACTTCTCGAATATTTCCAGATAATCGGCGTCGATGCGGCTGAACGTAAAATGAAGCGGTTTGTCCCGATTAAAGGATTTCAGCATGTTGTAGGAATTCAAATAGGCATAGGCATTGCCGACACTCCCCCGTTCTTTCAACTCGGCGATAATCGCTTTGTAGACCTCCTCGACGGTCTGCGCCCCGATGCGCTCTTTCGTCCTGTCGCAATCCTCTGCGGAGTAAATTCTTCCTCGTTGATTTCTTTCGTCGGAATCTTGCCGTTGTATTCGGTTTCGTATTTCAGTACGATTTGACGAATCAACTGCCGATTCGGACAGTTGGGTTTGGGTTGGTTGGTATCGGAATTCCGAAATCCGGGATCGACCGGCCGGCCCGGCCTTTTCATCGTGCTGCGCCCCTCTTCGCAAATGCGGAACATCGGCGGCGATTCTCCGGAAGCGAATACCTTGCACCTGTACCGAACGACAAAAACGCATGTTTTCATCGGATTCGGTCGCCTTCCCGGCCAACCTCTCGGGCGCCCTCTCCGTCGGCTTCTCGGTCAACCTCTGCGTCGGCTTTTCCGCGTCGACCGCATCGTCCGCCGCCCGTTTTCGACAAGTGCGGATAAAAAAAGAAAAGCACCGATAATCATCTATTTATCAGCGCTTTTCGATTAGTCGGGGTGACTGGATTCGAACCAGCGACCACACGCCCCCAGAGGAGAAATTTATTTTTTCCGATAAAAGTAATTAACTTTATTTTAGTATATTTACATCACGTACAGATAATTGCGATTTTGACTTATTGTCATCTATTGCGATTTTTCTTGTACCACTTTTGTACCACCAATTATTTTGCATCGGGAAATGGCCTATTCGGTTCGCATCGTTTTACGGAAATACAAACCCAATTCAATGGGGTATCACATTCTCCAATTATGCGTCACTAAAAACAGCAGTCGCAAGCGCATCAGTCTGAAATTATACGTCGATCCGGCCTATTGGGACAATTCGGCCGAACGACTTATCATCGAACGGAATTTGAAAGGTGAAAAACAGCGGGAGGCCAATAAGAAACGCATTCAGGACAATGCCTTTCTGGACAAAGTCAAGGCCCGCGCCCGCGAGATTATCGAGAAGTTCGAGATAGACGGCATCGACTGGACGCTAAATCAATTTGAGGAAACATTTTTGAACCCCTCCAAACAGGGCAAATTCTGCGCATACCTCGAAAGTCACATCCAAACATTAAGGGATACCGGACACACGGGCAACGCCAAATGCTATTTCGAAACGCTTCGACTGCTCAAATATTACGACGGCAAACTTAATCAACGGCTATTTTCCGACATCGACCTGCGTTACGTGCGCAATTTCGATACATTCCTGCAAAAGCGGGGTTGCAAGGGCAATACCCGCAAATATTATTTCAAGGCATTGCGGGCTATATTGAATCAAGCGAAACGAGAAGGCGTCGGTTCGGAAGCGGCCTATCCTTTCGTCAAAGGCGGCTTCGAAATCGCCAAGTTAGAAGAAGCGACCGAGAAACGCTACCTCCCGCCTCAAGACTTGCAAAAACTTAAAGATACGCCCGCACAGAATCCGCAGAACGAATACGCCCGGCAACTCTTTCTTTTTTCTTACTACTGCTACGGAATGTCGTTTGTCGATATGGCCTACCTTACGACCGATCATATTCAACGGCTGGCCGACGGGAATTATATCGTTTACAAACGCAACAAAATTAAGCACCAAAAGAACGTAACTGCCATCCGAATCCACATTACGCCGGAGATTCAGGGATTGATCGAACGGCTGAAATCTGCCTCGCCAACCGTCGATAACTATTTGTTACCGATTATTACCTGTTCCGGCTATACGGGCGAGAAGCTATACAACCACATCCGAAGCCGTTACGCCAAATATCAGAAATATTTGAAATCGTTGGCCGAAGAACTCGGTATCGATTATCATTTGACCAGCTATGTAAGCCGTCATACAATGGCAATGACCTTGCAATACAATAAAATCCCGCGCGAAATCATTTCGCAGATGCTCGGCCATGCCGACCTCGAAACGACCAATACCTACCTCGACAGTTTCGACAACAAGGTAATCAACGAGGCGGCAAAAGTTTTGTAATAGGCCAACAATGGTTTAATTTTTTTTGTATATTTGCGCTATGAGCGTAAAAAACGAGTCGAAAATAAACCAATTACTGCAAGAGGTTCCGGCTGGAGCCGTGTATCTGACCTCGTGGATGAAGCAAAATAACATACCGCATTCCACCCAACACAGATACGTCGAATCCGCTTGGCTGACCCCCATAGGTACAGGTGCAATGATCCGCACGGGCGATATGCCGACCTTATACGGAGCCATATACAGCCTCAATACACAGGCTGACAAACATCTGACAATCGGAGCCATGTCGGCATTGGAGATACATGGCTATTCGCACTACCTTCCGATGGGCAGGCCGACCGTTTCGCTGTCTGCTCCGCAAAAAGAGTATTTACCGCTTTGGTTCAGAAAATACGACTGGGGCGTTACTCTCCGGCTGTTTACCACCGAAATATTCAATACCGACACCGGAATCACTACTACCCGACAAGGGGTTTTCGAGTTGCCGATCTCTACCCCGGAACGGGCATTTATGGAGTGTCTGCACCTCGCACCACAATATTACGACATTACCGACCTCTATTATGTGATGGAAATGTTGTCGATACTCTCGCCGAAGAATGTGCAACGACTGTTAGAGGAGTGCCGTTCCGTCAAAGTGAAGCGGCTGTTCCTCTTTATGGCCGAAAAGGCCCGTCATGCGTGGTTCGAGGCCCTTGACCTCGACCGGATAGACCTCGGCAGCGGCAAGCGGGTAATCGCCAAAGGAGGTGTTTACAATAAGAAGTACCAAATCACAATTCCGGCAGAACTGAAAAATGATTAATCAAGAGTACAAAGAGCGCGTGCGGCTGTTGCTCCGCATTATCCCGATTATATCGGCGGAAGAATGTTTTGCCGTTCACGGCGGCACGGCAATCAATCTGTTCGTGCAAAATCTGCCGCGATATTCGGTGGACATCGACTTGACTTATATTCCCGTCGAGCCACGAGAAGCAAGTCTCGCCCATATCAAAGAACGGCTGAAAGCGATAAAGGCAAAAATCGAGGCCGCGATACCGGGCATTGCGGTACGCGAAGTTCCTAACAAACTGATCTGCACCCATAACGGGCATTTCGTCAAAGTGGAGGTAAACGACGTGAAGCGAGGCATCATCGCACCGCCCGTCGAATTGCCCTTATGCGATCTCGCCCAAGAAGATTTCGGCGTATTCTGCAAAGCCCGCATCGTTCCGCTTTCGCAACTCTATGGCGGCAAGATCACGGCGGCACTCGACCGCCAGCATCCGCGCGATCTGTTCGATGTAAGCCTGATGCTCGATTATATCAAAGACTTTGACCAGATCAAACGCGGTTTCATCTTCTGCCTGCTGGGAAGCGACCGCCCGATCTTGGAGTCGCTCAACCCCAATTTCAACGACCAGCGCAACGCCCTGACCAACCAGTTCGAAGGAATGTCCTCGACGCCGTTCACCTATGAGCAGTACGAAGCGACCCGCCGCCGACTGGTCGAGTATATCAACCACCATCTGCCACCGACCGACAAAGCATTTTTACTCGGATTCGAGGACGGGACACCGGATTGGGACGCATCGGAATACCGGGATTTCCAGCATTATCCGTCGATTCAATGGAAGCTTCTGAACATCCGCAAACTGAAAGGAAAAAATCCACAAAAGCACGAGGACGGCATAATCAAGATACAAAATTATTTTGGATCCTAATGTACGACGACATAGTAGATTACGATGATTTTTCAGAAAGAGTAGGTTCTGAAAACGACATCCTTGACCTAATTTACGATGAAATTTGGAAGAAAACATATTGCCCTAAATGCAAAAGATTCAATACCCACAGCAGAAGCAAATACGCTTTAAAAAATATTCTTTGTCATCATTGCAGTACACAGTGGTCTGCCCTGCAAGAGACAATATTTTTCAAGACACGCATCGATTTAGTTAAATGGTGCTATGTCATTTATGCAATATCGTTTTACCCCCGAAAAGTATCTGTTAAATGGCTCATGACCGAATTGAAGATCAACTCCTATAACACGGTCTGGCATATGGCAAACAAAGTTAAAGCTGTTGCCAACCATAGCCCAAAAGACAAATGTATTTTCAGAGAATTCGAAAACATATTCCGCCGGCACAGATTTATATAGCAGGATATAAAATTCACATAACAGGATAAATTATATAAACAACACGAGAACCGCATAAAAAAAGTAAAAAAACTTCAGCCAATAGTATCTTTTTCTACACCACATCTCGAAAATTACTAATAATCAATATAATATGACTGACATTTTTCAGTCATATTTTTTTGTTTAATCCATAAAAAACGATATAAACCCTTCAAAATAAAAAATACACAAAATATTGATAATTAATATTTATAAGAAATATTTATAATAAAATCAAAATACCGTCAAAATATCCATTCGTATTAGGAGTGCATAACTTAAATTTTTAAGCTTATGCACAACAATTACTTCTCAAAATTCGGGGATGATTTTCCCATCGCAGCTCTTACTGTAAAACAGTTCAAAGAGCTTTACCTCTCTCTTAATCTCAAATTCCGACCTGCGCCGATTCGCTCCGATGTAATGTGTATCGATGAGGTAGTTAAACTCTCGGGCTATTCGAAAGCCAGTATTTATAAGTTTACGCATCGGAGACTTATCCCGTTTCATAAGCCTGCCCATGGTGGACGACGCCTTGTATTCATCCGGCAGGAAATCGAAGAATGGATGAAACAGAATACCTGCCCCTCTATTGAACAAGAGTGTAATTACCGAATCGAGAATATAACCACTCACAGATCATGAACAACGAAATTAAGAAACCACAACCCCCGAGGCAAATATTAAGGGCCGGAATATATGCTCCAGTTCCGACGTTCGAAGAAGTCTTCAAAGCTTCAACAAAAACAGCGGAACCCGATATTGATGCTGATGATGACCTTGACAAAAGTTATTTTCGATTCTATTATTCATATTATAATTCAATACAGACTTTATCAAAAGAAAATCAATTTTTAGCCTTTAAGGCAATTGTTGAATATGCGTTCACCAATATAAAAAATGAGGACCTCCCTAAACCTGTATTAGGAATCCTGCGAACAATTCGACCGTTCATTAAAGCACAAAAGAAAAGACAGATTGCAGGCATGGCTGGCAAATCATTCGGGAAATTAGGCGCACCATATGGCAAGAAGGGTGGAAGGCCGCGCAAAAAAGAGGCAAAAACAGAATAGAATTGACTCGAAACCGCATCGAAAAAAATTGGCCTATAATACAAATATAGGCCAATTTACAAAAAAAATAGAAACCCCCTAAAATAAAAATCAAACACATGAAAAATGAAAAAATAAATTATAATCAGAAAATAGACAACGATTGTGTTGAAATCGTCCCCTTCACTCAAAAGGTCTATGTTTCGGCCTTCAAAAACTGCTACACACCTCAGCCTGCCGCATATGGGAAATTAATTTATTGGCTGGTAATGACGCGGTTTAAAGATAGAGTCATTGCATACAGAAAATGTAAAGACCCTCAAAAACGGCAAGCCATAAAACGCAATTTACCTGCGATCACTCCCAGCGGATTATTTAGAGGGAAACGGTGCAAGGAAAATTTATTCCGCCATAGTTGCATGGTCTGCATTGATATTGACGCAGACCCCAACAACCCACGAAGTGGAACGGAGTGGCATAAACAAATCAAAATTATTGCCGACCATTTCGACAGTTTAGTCTATGGCGGATTATCATTAAGCGGTCATGGCATTTACCTGATATTTCGTATTGCAGATCCCACCAAACATTGGGAACATCTTAACTCTCTCATGATCGAAATCGAAAACCTAACAGGATTAAAAGCAGACCGAAGTTGTATGGATGTAACTCGTCTACGAATTGTCAGCTACGATAGACAGGCCTATCTTAATACCCAAGCAAAAGCATATTCAAAAACAGTAAATAGAGAATACGAAATTTCATTGCAACAAATATATTCAGAGCGTCCCGTTTCCTCAAAAACGGTAGCCGAGCGGCATAAAACTTATGAACGAGTAATAATTCTCATCCATAAACTGAAACGCAAAAGAATAGACATCACTCGAAACTATAACGAATGGTTCGACATCGGATGCGCACTCGCCTCTGAATATGGCGTTAAGGGATTGCCGCTATTCCAAGCCGTTAGCAGTTTACATCCGAACTACGATCCGGACAAATGCGCAAAGCAATATCGGCAATGCCTGAAACACAATTATAAAAAGATTCAAATAGCAACCTTTTTTTATATTTGCCAAAAATATGGTGTAACATTCAAGTAGACCAACCATTCGACCAATGGAGCCGGAATCCTATTCACAGATTTCGGCTTCTTTTGTTATATTTATCACGTGCGTAGATTATACCCAAAACATAATTTGCCGACCTTCGCCAAACAATACCCTGCCGAGTGTTGTCGAAAGTTAAAACATTTTCCTATATTTGCAATGCCGTACAAGCGGCGTACATATTGATGAAGGTGTTTCGCTTTTGTCCTTGATAAGAAATCTGACAGTTTCAACCAAGACGAGGATAACGACAACACTCATCATCTGTTTCAGTATGTGTCATTATCACAGTCCATCACGGACGATCTACCTCATACTGGCAGGTGTGGGGTATTGTGTTATGTTTATTCGTCTTAGGTTTTGTCAGAACCTCTTATCAGATAAACAGAGAACAACTCCACACTTTCTTTTTTTCTACTGACCAGCCATATAGGAGTTGGATGGCAACAAAATTCTTTGTTGCTATGAGTAAATGCAAATTTTGTGGTAGCACCGCTTTTGGCGGATGTATGAACAGTCCGCATGGGAAACACGAACACCAGCAGATAGGTGACAGATGTGTTTATTGCGGGTCAACGGCTTATGGAGGCTGCATAAACAGTCCATCAAAAAAGCATAAACACGAATCCGGGTACGGTCGATGTGTATATTGTGGCTCAACGGCTTATGGCGGATGCACGCTCAGTCCTTCTGGAAAACACGAACACTAATACGATAAAATCCAATTCCATGAAAAGATTACTTACCTTACTACTCGCCTCCGTTCTGTTCGGTTGCGGGGAAAGCTACGATGATTCGGCATTGACCGGACGCGTGGACGACCTCGAAAACAGGGTCGCAAAACTCGAAGAATTATGCAAGCAGATGAACACCAACATTTCATCCCTGCAAACCCTTGTCAATGCCCTTCAAAACAAGGACTACATTACCAGCGTCGTCCCCATTACTAAGGATGGAGAAACAATTGGTTACACCATTTCCTTTACCCAAAGTGCACCGATTACGATTTACAACGGACAGGATGGAAAAGACGGTCAGGACGGCAAACCCGGCGAAGACGGGAAAGACGGCTCTACCCCGGTTATCGGAGTAAAGCAGGATGCCGACGGAATCTATTACTGGACGCTTAACGGCGACTGGCTGACGGATGATTCCGGCAACAAGATAAAAGCAGAAGGCCGCGACGGTCAGGATGGAGAAGATGGTAAGCCGGGACAGGATGGCAACGATGGACAGGACGGCAAACCCGGCGAAGATGGCGAGGATGGGCAGGATGGCAAGCCCGGAGAGGATGGAAAAGACGGCATAACGCCTCAATTGAAAATCGAGGACGGATACTGGTACATTTCCTATAACGATGGTGCATCGTGGACACAACTCGGCAAGGCAACGGGCGATAAAGGAGAACAGGGCGAACCGGGACAAGCCGGAGGTATCTTCAAGGATGTCGAAGAAACAGATGACAGCGTTATATTCACCTTGAATGACGACAGCACAATTACGATTCCGAAAGCAACGCCATCCGAAAAATTGGATATCACATTCAGCAATACGGAATCCATCAATGTCCTGCCGGGAAAAACCTATGAAATCGAATATACGATTATCGGCGCGGATGAAACGACACGAATCGAGGTGGTAGCGCAAGACCTCTATAAGGCGTCTGTTTCACCGACAGATTACCGATCCGGGAAAATCATCGTTACAACACCGTCGGCCGACCTCGAAGCAAGCCGCATCTTGGTATTTGTCTCCAAAGGAACGAATACCATCATGCGCATTATCAATTTTGTCGAGAGCGTCATTATCGTTTCGACAGATACCGTGGAGATTGCCGCAGAAGGCGAAATCGTGCAGGTCAAAGTGGAAACCAATGTAACCTATACGGTGGAAATTCCGGAGGCCGATCGTGTTTGGCTGTCTGTTGCCGAGACACGTGCAGCGACACATATGGAAACGCTCACCTTTACCGCCCAAGCCAATCCGAACACGACCTATCGTTATTCAACCGTCAGCCTGAAAGACGATAGCGGATTGGTAGCACAAAGCATTCTGTTCGCGCAAAAGGCTTCGGGATATAAAACGGTTCATGTCGAAACGGCAGGAACATTGGAAAACTACATTTCCGCCGATGAAAAAGAGAAATTGATCGGACTGAAACTGACGGGCAAACTCAACACGTTCGACTATGATTTCATGCGCACCATGCCCGCATTGGAGTCCGTCGATCTGGCACAAATCGACAATACGACCATTCCGGCCAGTTGTTTCAAAGAAAGTACGGTCAAGACGGTCATTCTACCGCTGAATTTGGAAGCCATCCCAAACAATGCGTTTTATCAAAGCAAAATTACATCTATCAATATACCATCAAGCGTTGTTTCGATTGGTGTTTCAGCCTTTGAAAGCTGCACGTCATTGGCTGGCGACTTAATATTACCTAATGGATTACAAAGTATAGGTAGTAAAGCCTTTTATAGCTGTTCAAAACTAATTGGGAATCTGATTATCCCCGATAATGTTACATCTATTGGAAGTGAAGCTTTTTACAGATGCAGTAAATTTACCTCATTAACATTAGGAAAAGGAATAACGACTATTCCTTCCCGCTGTTTTTTTTACTGCGAAGGTTTTTCTGGCAACCTTATAATTCCCGATCAAGTAACTGAAATAGAACAGGAGGCTTTTTGTCATTGCACTGGATTTAATGGGTATTTAACCATTGGAAGTGGGATAAAAAAAATAGGAACGTTCACTTTTACAGATGATAATAACAATACTTTTGGTGCTTGTGCGTATCCTTTGCCTTTCACCAAAGTATATTGTAAAGCTATTACTCCTCCAGTTCTTGGTAATTTCGTATTTTGCAAGCTTGATCAACAGGGGGGAGTCGGTAAATACGATTATCTTGGAGTACCAATTGGTTGCAAAACCACATACAACAAGAATCAATGGAAAGAATCATTTGAAATTATCGAAGAAGTCGAATTTTAAGCTATGGCACTAATCTATTTTGGTGATAATAGGCAACGTCAAGAATTACATAGCTGTCCTTGGCAAACAAATCTTGAAAATCGCCAAGAAATTGCAGACTACCTAATCAGACGTTTACAGGAAAAGAATTACTCCGCAGACACATGGTTTACTGCACAAAATTTAGTCGGCGAAAATCAAGTCGATTGGGAAAACACCGAACCATTGAACGCGATCACAACATATTATCCAGATAGGAATACTCAAAAAACCATTTTAGGTAAAATTTTGAAACGAGCATTATTCGATCTGAACGAAACTTATGAAATAAGGTATGAATTCAAAACCCTTTATCGGAAAATAGAATAATCTCGTATACAATTCCAGTCGTGGATAAAGTACATAGCTGTAAGTTGTTATCCAAATCTTTTCCGAATCTTTATCCCGACCGTTCTTAGTTGTCCCGACCTGCCGCAACCCGGCAGGTCGCTTTGTTAAATCCCGACAGAAGATACTGCGATGCGATTACGGCTCATGTAGTCGGGGACTCGATAAAATTCATTAACCACCTGTTTCGAGCCAATGTATAGGGCTTAAATAAGCAAGCCGCAATGATGGTCTCCAGTCCATATCGGCTGAATCGACCTGCGTATTCACAGCCGGAATGTATTACCCAAAAACAAAATCACATGAAAAAAAAGAAGAAATCAGACACTATCTTGACACCCAATTTAGCCCATCGGAAGACGATATGGTGCAAATCGTCCGGAACGATTTCGACCGCATTTTGAATAACGCGGCATCTTGCGCCCTAATTACGGTCGAGGGTGCAATGCCCGTCTTGGCGGAGCAACTCCGCAACGAATTGGAAGCCCAGCATATCGAAGCTGACCTCGACGTGATTGTAAAAGTAAGCTATCATCCCGCTTCGGAAATTAGTTTCGACGACCTATGCAGCCTTTTAACCGTCATTCACGAATTTGCCCCACAGGTTAATATCGTCTGGGGCTGCGGCACGGATGCGAAACTGGCTGAAACCGACTATTCGATACTATCGCTGATCGGGACATCGGCAGAGTAAATTTGCAAGACCTGCCAAAAACATATTGGCAGGTCGTTTTGTTTTGTCGGAACAGAAGATACTGCGATGCGATTACGGCTCATGTAGTCGGGAACTCGATAAAATTCATTATCCGCCTGTTTGGGGCGACTGTATAGGCCCAAATACAGCAACCACCCAACAACCAAATACTTAACGACTGAGATTGAAATTTTCGGATAGCGACCATTTATGTACCACTTGTGTACCACCGCCACTTTTCCGGCTATACATCACAAAAGAAAAATCCTCAATATTCGACTGAATATCAAGGATTTTTCATCAGTCGGGGTGACTGGATTCGAACCAGCGACCACACGCCCCCCAGACGTGTACTCTAACCGGACTGAGCTACGCCCCGATACCGTTTCCCTTTGCTTTGGGACTGCAAATATAGTATATTTTTGCGAAATCACACAATTCTCGCATAATTTTTTCTATTTTTGTGCGATATGAAATCGCTTCCGCCCTTCACACCGCTCTCCGCAGCCCGCATCGCCGCCGGCTGCGCAAGTCGGTTCCGCACCTCATCGCCAAGCCTTTCCGCCGCCCGCGTCGCCCATACTTCCGGCACTACCGACACCCCGAGCCTCTCCGGGACTCGCGGCACCCCCTGCCGCACGTCGGAAGCGGCGGTCCGCACCCGCACCCGCCGTCAGCCCCCCGTCCGCACGGGGCTCACGGGCCGCCTCGTCCGCACGGTCCGCGACATCCGCACCGTTTTACAGGTCGCCCGCACCGCCCGCGCCGGGCGGCCCCTCCCGTCCGCACCGGCACGGCGGACGCACGGAATATCCACCTCCGATTCATTTCGACGATGACCCGCCGGCCGCTGCTCTTCGTGCTTCTTTCGCTGCTGCTCGCGGCGCTCTTCGCCGCCGATCTGGCCGTAGGCTCGGTAGCGGTCTCGTTCGGGGATATTTGGGGCGCGCTCACCGGCGGTGCGTGCGACCCGGTATCCCGCGAGATCATCCTCAAGATCCGGCTGCTGAAAGCCTCGACGGCCCTTCTCGCCGGCATGGCGCTGGCGGCCAGCGGCCTGCAGATGCAGACCCTCTTCCGCAACCCGCTCGCAGGCCCCTACGTACTGGGCATCAGCTCGGGCGCCGGACTGGGCGTGGCGCTCTTTCTTTTGGGCGCCCCCCTGCTCGGTGTCGCGAACCACACGCTGCTCCAGTCGCTCGGCATCGCAGGGGCCGCATGGCTCGGTTCGGCCCTCGTGCTGTTCGTCATCGTGGCCGTCAGCCGCCGCATCAAGGACATCATGGTTCTCCTGATCCTCGGCATGATGTTCGGCTCGGGCATCGGCTCGGTGGTCGAGATCCTGCAATACCTCAGCGAGGAGTCGGCGCTCAAATCGTTCGTCATCTGGACCATGGGTTCGCTCGGAGACGTAACGGCCGCCCAGATGGCGCTCATCGCGCCCGTCGTCGGAGCGGGTCTGACGCTCTCCGTCGCGGCGATCAAACCCCTCAACCTGCTGCTTCTGGGCGAAAACTATGCCCGCACGATGGGTCTCGACATCGTTCGTTCGCGTCGGCTCGTCTTCCTCTCGACCGTGCTGCTCGCCGGCACCGTAACCGCCTTCTGTGGTCCGATCGGCTTCATCGGGCTGGCCGTGCCCCACCTCGCGCGCATGCTCTTCGCCAGCGCCGACCACCGCATCCTGATGCCGGCGTCGATGCTCACGGGCGCCGTGCTGCTCCTCGTCTGCGACCTCGTCGCCAAGAGCCTCGCCTTCCCGATCAACACCATCACGGCCCTCTTGGGCATCCCGGTGGTGATATTCGTCGTACTCCGCAACCGCAATCTTTTCTGATGGGCATCACACTCCGCCGCCTCACGCTGAGCTACGGCTCGCGCATCCTGCTCGACCGCGTTTCGGCCGACCTCCCCGACAGTGCGCTCACGGCGCTTCTCGGCCGCAACGGCACCGGCAAAAGCACGCTTCTGCGCGCCATCGCCGGTCTGGGTCCCTCGGCCTCGGGCTCCATTCGCCTGTGCGGGCGGGAGCTGCACGGGCTCACGCAGCGGCAACGGGCCCGGACCGTCGGTTTCGTCGCCACGGACAAGGTCCGCATCGCCAACCTCACCTGCGAGGAGGTCGTCGCACTGGGCCGTGCGCCCTACACCGACTGGATCGGCCGCCTGAGCGGCGGCGACCGCGAAATCGTGCGGCATGCGCTGCGGCTGACGGGCATGGAGTCGTTCGCCGCGAAGACGATGGACACGCTCTCCGACGGCGAATGCCAACGCATCATGATCGCCCGCGCGCTCGCCCAAGACACGCCCGTGATCCTGCTCGACGAACCCACGGCGTTTCTCGACCTACCGAACCGCTACGAGCTCTGCACCCTGCTGCGGCGTCTGGCCCGCGAGCAGCACAAGTGCATCCTCTTCTCGACGCACGAGCTCGACATCGCCCTCTCGCTCTGCGACGGCGTGGCGCTGATCGACCCGCCCGCGCTGCACCACCTGCCGACCTCCGAGATGATCCTCAGCGGCCATATCGAGCGTCTTTTCGCGGGCGGCGGCATCCGCTTTGATCCCGCGTCGCGGAGCGTCCGGCCCCTAAAAGAATAGAAGAAACGATTTTTTTCATCCATTTTTTTGTTCGGGCCGCTTTTTTGTTTACCTTTGCACCGCTAAAGTAACCCCGCCGAGGAGGGGAAATAGCGGTAAAGGCCCGTTCGTCTATCGGTTAGGACGCAAGATTTTCATTCTTGAAAGAGGAGTTCGACTCTCCTACGGGCTACTCGAACGGCGTTTCCGCCGACGCGGAAATGACGGACGGGCGAACGATGCGAGGAGCGGGCTCACGCCTATCCGCAAACAGCCGAGGCTGTACGAAGAATAAGGAGCCGGAGAGGGGGAGGGCCGGAATCCATCGGATTCCGCCACGCCCGGGACCGGCAAAAATGCGACGGAGCGGAGGAAGTCCTCCGACCCGCGAAAAAAGAAACGGAAAAAGTAAAAATATAAAGTTCAAAAGTTATGGCAAACCATAAGTCGTCGAAAAAACGCATCCGCCAGACAGCAACCAAGCGTGCGCACAACCGCCTTTACCACAAGACGGCCCGCAACGCCGTGAAGGCCCTGCGCAATACCACCGAGAAGAGCGCCGCCGAGGCTCTGCTTCCGAAGGTAACCGCTATGCTGGACAAGCTCGCAAAGCACAACATCGTCCACAAGAACAAGGCGGCCAACCTGAAGAGCGCCTTGCAGCTCCATGTGAACGCTCTGTAATAGAACCGGTTTACCGATCCGAGAGATCCCGGCTTCCCCGATCGGGGAAGCCGGATATTTTTTGCGCCCCTCCCGCGATTCTCCGGTGTTTCTCTTG
>ERZ1090865.138-NODE-138-length-47203-cov-6.163528_pt1 | contig 47203 bp, 56 predicted proteins | sample MGYA00478478_ERZ1090865 | MGnify/ENA primary metagenome ERZ1090865 (study PRJEB33644, sample SAMEA5815715) | chicken gut metagenome | biome: Chicken; feature: Gastrointestinal Tract; material: Caecum | place: Ireland | collected 2019-01-01 | study: A study of the... | reverse complement strand
GTGTGTGCCGGGTTCGGTTGCCGTAAGGGTGTCGCCGTCGAGCGTCTGCCATTCGCCGTTATCCACGCGGTATTGATATTCGTAAATGCCGGAGAACGCGGTACTTTCAAGGTTCATCGAAACATCGTCCGCCGCCCAGGTATCCGCTTCATAGTTTTCGCCCTCGGACGTTGCGGTAATGGTCACCGCAGTGGGCTTTTCGGTATCAATCACATACCCTTCGGAGGTAAGCGACGCAGAAACGTTGCCCGCCTTATCATAAGCGCGCGCTTCGACCCAGCCTTTGAAGTTCAGGTCTTGAAGAGGCTTATTGCTTGCATCATAAACCGCCCAATCGGTGTAAGTATCGGTTGTGGCGTCAAAATAGCGGTATTCAATACGGTCAACGCCGGCAACACCTTCGTCGCTCGCGGCAATGGTTACTTCCACCTGTGCGTTGAAGAACAGGCCGAACGCGCCGTCAATCCGTCTTGCGAAGCCGCCGGAGATTTTCTGCTGTAAATCAATAGAATCCACTGTCGGGGCTGTTGTATCGATGTTCGTAACGTTCAGCGTCTTGGTGAGGGACAGACCGTTGTTCGCAATAACCTCGACAATATAATCACCGTTTTGCGTCGCGGTGAAGCTGTCGTGGTTTTCCGTAATATCGGCGCCGTTAAGTTTAACCGATTGAATGCCGGAAATACCGACCTGCAAATCGCTGATTTGCACGGTGTAAGACGTGTTCGTCAAATCTTCTTTTTCGGGCACTAAGTTAAACGACGGTGTAACCGCGTCGCGCATAACGGTGTACCCTGCGGTTTCGGCGCTTTCAATGCCGGCGGAGTTCACCGCTTTGAAATAATAGGTTTCGTTGCAATCCTGCGACACGGCGAGGGTATCGCCGGTAATCTGCACCCATTCGGGATTGCTCGCGGTCTTATAGTAATAGGTAAGCCCGTCAAGCGAGTGGGTTGCCGAAAGCGTGAAGGTCACGTCTTTGCTCGTCCAGCCGCCCTCATAAGCGCCGGTGTCCACAGAAACGACCGGGATACCGTAAATCATAATCGGGAACGAGGCAGTCGCACTTCTGCCGGCGTGCTCATAAGTGACGTTGATATTCTGTTCCACATCGAGCACATCGGGGTCAAACGCCGCGTAATCCACCGTGTAGTCGGTGACTTTTTCGGAAGCGGCGTTGCTGTAGTTGGCCGTAACTTCAAGGCCGGTCAAATCCAGCTTGTTTTCGCCTTCCAAATATTTATAGCGCGGGTTGACAAGTGAAATATCGGTAAGGTTTTTGGAAGCTAAGGTAATCGGGAACACGCCGCGGTAGCTCTTGCCCGCACGGGTGACCGTTACCAAAATATATTGCTCGTTGTCGAGAATGGTCTGGTTGATTTCGCCGACGGTGTAGTCGTGCACTTCTACGGTGAAATCGCTGTCGGACATACCGGAAATATCGTAATACTTCGCGACGTCGTTTTTGTCATAATTGAGCTCGACTTTTAAGCCGGTCAAATCCAGTTCTGTCTCGCCCTCAACGTAATCGGTTCGCGTCGGCGCGGTCAGGGTGATACTCTTCGGTTCGAGTTCGACGACGGTAATATTTTTAGTGCCCTCAGCGTAAGAGCCGTCCCACGAAGTCAAACCTTCGCGGACAAAGTAGTACAGCGTGGTTTCCCCTGCCGAAAGGCCGGTCACAAGACCGTTGTTGTCAACGGTTGCAATGCTGTTTTGCTGGTTGCCGCTGGTGCTGTCGTAGCTATCCTCCCACGGGCGGGAACCGTCGTCGTACGCAAGGCCCCAGTGCGCGTTGTTGACACTCAAACGGGGCGGAGAATAAATTGCCGAATAAGAAATCGGGAAATCCTTAATCACATAATTATTGCCCGTAATTTCCGCCGCTACCAGGTTGTTGACACTGGCACCGCGAACATTAAAAGTAATCGAGGCGGAAACGCCGCCGATGCTCGCGGTAATGGTAACGGATTTGCTGTGGTATACGGTCAGCCCGCCGGCATCCATACCGAATACCATACCGTTTTCGTTTACGGTTGCAACGCTCGGGTCTGAGGTGGTCCAAATTACATTGTTCAAAAGGTCGGGGTCATATTCCGCGGGCAGGATGTTCTTAATGTCAATATACCCGGTGTGTCCTTCTTCCAAAGCACGCTCCGTGTTAAAACCAATCAGCAAATTAGAGAAACCGCCGCCGAGTTCCAACGTAAAGCTTTCAATCGGCGTGCCCGCTTCAACCGTTTTGGTTGTTTCCAGCACCACATCGTCTTGTGTCGCGCGCGCATGAATGGTAATTACGCCGCTTTGCTTCGGGGTTAAGACACCGTCCGCTGTTATTGTGGCGATATTGGTGTCGGCGGGTGTCTCCGCCGTTGCCCAGACGGTCTCGCCGGTCAGCGGATTTGTAAGGCCCCATTCACGTTGAACCGAGCTGCTGCTGTTGAGACGGTCAGGCGTAATTTTTGCCGTATAGGTTGTCGAGGAATTGTTCGGAATATCGGTATCACCGACAATTTCCACGCCGGAAATTTTGGAGTTCAATAACTGGCGATTGACTTTCACTTCAACAGATTTGGAAACCGAACCGATGGTCGCGGTGATGGTCGTTTTTCTGCTGTAGGTAATCAAATCGCTGCCGCCGTCGAGACCGGTTACAATACCGTTTTGGTCCACAACGGCAACGGTCGGGTCGGAGGACTCCCATTTCAAATCGCCGGTATAAGCGCCGGCAGGGGTTAAGTTATCAATTGCAAGCTGCGTGGTCTCGCCCTCGTCAATTTCGGTCTCGCCGACAATCGAGAAATCGGTGACCGGCAATTCGGACGGGTCCACAACCGTAAAGGTAATTGTATCGGTAAATGCAGAATACAGAACATTGTCCGGGTTGACACGCACTTTGACCGTACCGGCTGAAGTAAAGGTCACAAGGCCGTCGGAAGAAACGGTTGCGTGCTTGCCGGATTCTGTATCAAAAATCGTGTCGCCCATTGTCCATTTCACGCCCTCGTGAATACGAACCGGCGTAACCGCACCGTACAGCTGCACGGTTGTGCCCACGGCAACTGTAGTCGGGACGGAATTTTTATTGGTAATATGTACCGCGGTCGGCACAAGGTCGGCAAGGACGCTTTTTTCCACCACGACCTTGACGGTATCCGTCGCAAGCACCTGTCCGTCGGCGCTGTGCAAAGTGGCGGTGATTTCAACATTCATACTGTCTAACGCCGCCTGCAAACTGTCGGCAAGCGTATCGCCGGCGACAGCGCGGATAATCCCAATTAAAACCGCGGTATCCATATCTTCCAAATCCACGCCGGTTGCGGCAATTTGGTCTTCAATCGCCTGCGCCATGGATTCGCCGACCAGCGGCAGAGAGCGGATATTTTCATCAATCCACTGCTGCACAATGGCGGCCTTGGAATAGTCATAGCCGCTGACTTTACCGTTGCTGTCCACACCGGCAAGCAGAGGCTGGCTGCTTTCCCAAGTGACATAAGCGTCCGCCGGAACATCGCCGGCGGTCGTATAGCTAAGTTCTATGCTGCGGTACTCCTGCACCGTCAGCTGATCGGTGACTTCTACACCGTCTTGTGTGATTGTAATTGTGGTCGACGCCGCACCGGCTAAAAGCCCGGGGGTGAGCGTGGTCACAACCATCAGCACGGCGAGCAGTACGCCGAGAGCTCTTTTCCCTGTTTGCATGAAATAACCATCTCCTATTGTTATACAACATATACGCATATTTAAGCGATACCATTTTAGCAGAATCAAAAAGCTTCTTCAAGGAAAACACAACAATATTAGAAAGTTTTTACAATTTGTCAATATTTCACCTTTAAGTGACCGTTTGTTTGTTGATTTTTCTTAGGAGTCCCGCGCCTTTTCGGCGCGTTTGCTTTTAAAATCGCAGGCAAGCGGCATACTACTGACAGATACATTTTACGTCGGGAGAAAAACGCGCCTTTTTTCGGTCGCCAACCGGCTTCGCACCTGTTTTTTTGTCTTGCTTTTCCCGACAAATCCATACCAAAGGTTGCACAAATCGGAAAAGTATAGTAAGATATATAAGATTTTTGAAATTCTTAGAAAAGGAACTTTGTTTTATGCTTCAATTTGAAGAACTGCGACTGCAGCTTTTGGGCCACGAAAAAGCGCTGAAAGACCTTTCGGAAGCGCTCGGCTTGGAAAAAATGAAAGAGGAAATCAAGACTTTGGAAGCGCAGGCTGCCGAAGAGGGATTTTGGGATGATTTGAAAAACTCCCAGGCGGTGCTCAAGCGCACAAGCTCGTTAAAATCCAAAGTATCCGCTTACGAAAAACTTTGCGGGGATTATGACGACGCGCTTGTGATGATTGAACTTGCCAACGAAGAGGAAGACCTTGACTTGCTTCCGGAATGCGAAGAAAACGTCAAGGCCTTTGAAAACGACCTCGACAACATGACGCTGACAACCCTGCTTTCCGGCGAATACGACAGCAAAAACGCCATTCTCACCTTTCACGCGGGTGCCGGCGGCACCGAGGCGCAGGACTGGGCGGAAATGCTGTTCCGCATGTATAACCGCTGGGGTGAGCGTCACGGCTACAAGGTTTCGACGCTCGACTATCTCGACGGCGACGAAGCGGGCTTGAAATCGGCCAGCATTTTGGTCGAGGGCGAAAACGCCTATGGCTTCTTAAAAAGCGAAGCGGGCATTCACCGCCTGGTGCGCGTTTCCCCGTTTGACTCGGAAGGCCGGCGCCACACCTCGTTTGCTTCGGTGGAGGTTATGCCGGAAATCGACGACACGATTGAAGTGGAAATTGCGCCGGAAGACATTAAAATGGACGTGTATCGTTCCAGCGGCGCAGGCGGGCAGAAAGTCAACAAAACCTCTTCTGCGGTGCGTTTGACGCACATTCCGACCGGCATTGTGGTTTCCTGTCAGGTGGAACGAAGCCAGCACCAAAACCGCGAAGTGGCAATGCGTATGTTAAAATCCAAACTTGTGGAAATCAAAGAGCGCGAGCACCTCGAAAAAATTTCCGACATCAAGGGTGACCAAAAGGAAATTGCTTGGGGCAGTCAGATTCGCTCCTATGTATTCATGCCTTATCAGCTCGTGAAAGACCACAGAACGAACTATGAAACCGGCAACATCAACAACGTGATGGACGGCGACCTTGACGGCTTTATCAACGCCTACCTCAAAATGGAGTCGCAGAAAAAGCTTGCCGAAGGTTAAGAAACGCTCAAACAGAAAGCTTAAATAGAAACAAAAAAACTGATTCCGTGAAAACGGAGTCAGTTTTCTTTTTATCGGCGTGTGCCCTGCTCCTGCGGCGAAAAGCCACGTGAGAAAGCTGCGATATGTTTTAATGCAATTTTAATGTGTATATGCTATAATTATTTTATAATCGGCTGTTCCGGGTTCAAAAAACGGCAGATTACAGAATCGTTTGACGCAGGAGGAGCAACAATGCGTATTTTATTCGCCGAAGACGAACGGGATTTAAACGATATCATTACCAAAAAGCTGACGTCACAAGGATACAGCGTAGACAGCGTATATGACGGGGAAGAAGCGATAGACATTCTTTCCTACACCGACTATGACGCGGTCATTTTAGACATTATGATGCCCAAAGCGGACGGCTTTGCCGTACTGCGGGCGCTGCGCAGTAAAGGCAAAAACACGCCCGTTTTGTTCCTTACGGCGCGCGATTCCGTGCAGGACCGCGTGGCGGGGCTCGACAGCGGCGCAAACGATTATCTTGTAAAGCCGTTTTCCGTCGAAGAACTGCTCGCCAGAATCCGGGCGATGACAAGAACCGCGTTCGGGGTTTCCGACAGCCTGCTTTCTGTCGGGGATTTGACGATGGACACCGCCGCCAAGGTCGTGAAGCGCGGCGGAAAGGAAATCCCCCTCTCCGCGAAAGAATATGCGCTGCTCGAATACCTGATGCACAACGCCGGGATTGTACTGTCCCGCGAAAAAATTGAAAATCATATTTGGAATTTTGATTATGAGGGCGGCACAAACGTCGTGGATGTTTACATCCGTTATCTGCGCAAAAAGATTGACGAGGGCTATGACAAAAAGCTGATACATACCGTTCGCGGACGCGGCTATGTTTTGCGCGAGGAGGCATAAAAGTTGAAACGATTTTCCATTCGCACCACCATCACGCTGTGGTTTTCCGTCGCTTTGATTTTGGTTGTTTCGATTACTTATTTTATGGTTTTATTTGTCGGCGACCAGGTCATTCAAAAAACCATTCGCGACAATCTGATAGAAACCGTGGAGCACAACGTCGATGAAATTGAATTTTATAAACGCGTGGACGACGCGGCGCTTGCGCAAAGTTTAGACCATTATGTAAAATGGGACGGCGGCTATTTGGAAGTGGACGACGATTTCTTAGATGAAATCAATCAGGTTTACACGTCGCTTTGCAAGGCCGACGGATCTTTGGTATACGGCGAAAATCCGATTGCGAAAGAAACGGCGGCTGTCAGTTTCCGCAACGCAACCGTACAGCAAATCAAAGCGGGAAACACCACATATTACATCTTTGACCGCAAATTAACGCAGGAGGGCTTAGAGGGGCTTTGGCTGCGCGGCGTTGTTTCCGAAGTGCAAGGCTCCATACAATTAAACAGCATTGCGCGCACCTCACTGATTTTGCTCCCCTTTCTTGTCTTAGTCGCGATAATCGGCGGGTATCTGATTACAAAACGCATGTTAAAACCGATTCAAAACCTTTCCGATGCGGCGGCGCAAATCGGGCAAGGCAGCGACCTTAAAAAGCGTATTGATATCGGCGAAGGGAAAGACGAATTACACCGTCTTGCAGACCAGTTTAACAAGATGTTCGGGCGGCTGGACAACGCGTTTCAGGCTGAACGGCAGTTTACTTCGGACGCGTCTCACGAACTGCGCACACCGATGAGCGTGATTTTGGCACAGTGCGAAATGTCTTTAGAGCACGAGCAAAGCCCTGAAGAATATCAGGACGCGCTGAACGTGATTGAGCGGCAGGGCAAAAAAATGGCAAAACTCATTAACGATATGCTGGATTTCACAAGGCTTGAGTTAAAATCCGACCGCTACACGACAGAACCGCTTGACTTAACGAAGCTTGTCTCCTCGGTTTGTGAAGACATGGCGCTGATTCGCGAAAACAACATTACGCTGACCTGTGAAACGCAGGAAAACGTAACCCTTCTCGGCAACGCCCAGCTGTTTGCGCGGCTTTTGACCAATTTAATCAGCAACGCCTATCGTTACGGAAAAGAAAACGGGCATATTTTTGTGACACTCAAAACCGAACAGGATAAAATCCTTTTGACGGTTGAAGACGACGGCATCGGCATTGCAAAAGACGACTTAGAAAAGATTTTCCGCCGCTTTTATCAGGCGGACAATTCCCGCACGGGCGCGGGGACGGGCCTCGGCCTTTCCATGGTTCGGGAAATTGCGAAATTCCACGGCGGCGAAGTCTTTGCGGAAAGCGAACTCGGCGTCGGCAGCAAATTTACTTGCGTTTTTCAAAAAAATTAAAATTCTAATCTTATTTTAATAATCGCAAGCTATACTAAAGACAAATCAGAAAGGAAGTGTACTTTATGCGTAATAAAATTAAACGGCTTTTTGAAACCCCGAAAAAAGCGGCGTTAAGCATTGTTTGCGTGCTCGCCATTTTGCTTTTCTTGGGCACGGGCACCGTCTATGCGGCGGACGCCATTGCGAAAAGCACCGCAATCGGCGCGGAGAATGCACAAAATTTCGCGTTCGCCGACGCGGGCATTGACCCGGCGGCAGCCAAAATCGTCCGCACGGAATTCGGTTTTGAACACGGACAATTCGTGTATGAAGTGGAATTTGTCGCCGACGGCACCGAATATGAATACTGGATTAAATCCTCGGACGGCACCGTTGTGAAAAAGGAAATCGAAATTGTGACGCAGGACGGCGCGCATAAAGTCGCGACCGCCGAAATCACCGCGGACGAAGCCAAAGAAATTGCTCTGGCGGACGCCGGTCTTACGGTTTCCGACGTGACTTTCACCGAAGAAAAACTGGATTTGGACGACAGCACCTCGGTCTATGAGCTCAAATTCTATACAGGCGAGAAAAAGTATGAGTATGAAATCAACGCGACCACCGGCGCTGTGTTCAGCAAAAGCACGGAAGCCATTGTCGCCCAGAATCCGCCGGCACAACAGCCGGTGACCTCCGCGGCAAATTCCGAAAAACCGGCAACTGCCACACCTGCAAAGGGCACACAGTCTAATTCCAATGCGTCGTCCGGCTCTTCGCAAATCGGCGTGGAAGCGGCAAAAAATAAGGCACTTGCGGACGCAGGGCTTTCCGCTTCGGCTGTCACCTTCACCAAAGCGAGACTCGACTACGACGACCGAATTGCAGTTTATGACGTGGAATTTTACACCTCGACGCACGAGTATGAATATGAAATCAACGCGTCGACCGGCGCCGTTCACGACAAAAGCGTGGAAGCGTTCAAAGGCACTGTCGCAAAACCCGGCAACAACGGCAGCAACAGCAACACCGGCAACTACATTAGTGTAGACAAAGCGAAGGAAATTGCTGTCGGCAAGGCGGGCTTAACCGTCTCCGGCGTGACCTTCCAAAAAGCCAAGCTGGATTATGATGACGGCCGCGCCGTTTATGAAATCGAATTTTTCAGCGGCGGCGTAGAATATGAGTGCGAAGTGGACGCATCCACCGGCGCGATTTTGGATTACAGCAGCGAACGCGAATATCATTAACCGATTCTATTCGATGTCTTGTTACAAAACCTCCCAATAAAATATATCGATAGCCGCCCGTGGTCCTTTTTGACCACGGGCGGCTTTTTGCAACGTTTTAACGAATTCTGTTTATTGACAGCACACGGGGGGTTTCGGTATACTGATTTTAAGGAGGGATGCTATATGAGTTCTATGAAAATGCCGATTTTTTTAACGATTGTTCTTTTGGCTTTTGGCTATTGCTGTCTCGGATTCCCGGAAATACTTTCTCCGTTTCTTGCCTTTATATTGATTTATTTTGTTTGGAAAGCTTACCGCTTTCAAGACGAAAACGAGTCGATGAAACGGCAGCTGCAAGAGATTTTAGAAATTTTAAAAAAGCAGGAATCGGAAACGGAAAGCGGCGAAGCCGCAGAAGAGAAAGCCTCTACCTTTTCGGTTGAAGAAACCGGTAAAGCGGAATAACTTTACATAATAAAAACGGGACTGTTTTTGCAGTCCCGGTTTTTATTGTGATTTTCTTATAAATCCGCGTCCGGCGCCTGTCCGTCGTGTGCGAGCCATCTGCATTCCGTCAGTTCCATTTGCGTAAACACCGCGCAAAAAGAGGAATCCTCCGGGCTGCAAGCGTAAATACCGAACCGGATTTCCCCCTGCGCTTTCGACAGGTGGCAAATCCGCATTTGGTGAAAGACTTTGCCGTCTTGTGAGCATTCTACGCAAAAATCATCTTCGCGGCGGCTTAGGCGATACCACATCGTTTTCACCGCGGCGGGAATTTCCGTGGTTGCCCAGTCGGAATAGCCCTGGTTGGTCACAACGCTTCCGAGGTGCTGGAAGGTTTCGTTTTCATATTCCACAGAGGCTTTCAGCCAGTTTTCGCCGTCTAAATAGAGCACCACGCCGCACTGGTCGAAACGGTGGTGGCTTTCGGAAAAATCAGTTTTGACCACAAACGAAAAGAATTTTTCCGCCGTCGTCATTTGCAGCACCGGCGCGTTGTCGTTCCGAAAATGATAATAAGTTCTCTGCCACAAATCCGTTTTGGGGGTTGTGGTAATTTCAATTTTATCGGGCGAAATCTTATAAGCTTTCGGCGCTCTCGTCCACTGAAGCGCGTTTACATCAAACTGCATATTGTTCCCTCCGAAAATGATTTTTCAAGTGCTCTAATCCTTGCCCATATCGGGAGGATGACCATAATATAATTGTCTTTAGAAAACGGGACTGCAAAACAGCCCCGTTTGTCGTTAACTCGTTGCATCGTAAGTCCCGGCGAGCATTTGCTCCTGTTTTTTCGCTTCAATGGTCTTTACAACCCACTGATAATTTGCCTTGGCAGCTTTTATCTGATTCCGACTGCTGATAATAAAAAACAACAGCTGCAAAATGCTTAAAACCAGAATAATCCAAAAAAGCGAGCCGAAAAAGCCGGACGAAGCCCAATAGGCTCTTACCATTTCGTCCTCTCCATGTTCTGAAAATTTCTCAATCACCATAAATTCGCGAAAAGTCCTTGATAAGATGAAAAACAAAACGGTGAACACTTGCGTCACAACGAACACCAACGCGGCAATTACAATTTGCCGGCGGGCTTTTTTCGTTTTTGTGTCACAGGCTTCTTCTGCGTCTATCAATTCTTTTAAATAGGCGGTGCGGGTATAGCGCACCTCGCGATTGAGAGGCTCGAGCTCCGCCCCGTAAATCGCGTGCAGATAGTCCCGGTTCATGGCTTTCGCTTTCAGCATTTCGGTATTTTCGCCGTTGCTGTCAAACAGGGTGTTCTGCGTTTTATCGTTGTTTACCCCCATTGCAATCCCTCTTTGTTTAAATGCGCGCGACGCCGGACTTTCTCGCCGCTTCGGCGACTGCCGCCGCGACGGTTTTTCCGACACGCTCGTCAAAGGCTTTCGGCAAAATGTAGTCGGCGCTCAGTTCCTCGTCGGAAACCAAGGAAGCAATCGCCTTGGCCGCCGCAATTTTCATTTCTTCGTTGATGTCGCTTGCGCGGCAATCCAGCGCGCCGCGGAAAATTCCGGGGAACGCCAAAACGTTGTTAATCTGATTCGGGAAGTCACTGCGTCCGGTACCAACCACCGCCGCGCCCGCTTTTTTCGCAAGGTCGGGCATGATTTCCGGCACGGGGTTTGCCATTGGCAAAACGATGGGGTCTTGGTTCATCGAACGCACCATGTCTTCGGTCACAATGCCCGGTGCGGAAACGCCGATGAATATGTCGGCGCCTTTCATGGCGTCCGCCAACGTGCCGGTCTTTTTGTCTTTATTAGTAATGCGTGCGATTTCCGCCTGCGCGGGGTTCAAGCGCGCGTCGCCCTCACAGATAATGCCTTTGGAATTGCACATCAGCACGTTGCCGATGCCCTGCGATAAAAGCAGTTTCGCAATCGCAATTCCGGCAGCGCCCGCGCCCGAAAAGACCGCGGTGCAGTCTTTCAAATCTTTTTTGACGATACGCAGCGCGTTGATAATCGCGGCATCGACGACCACGGCGGTGCCGTGCTGGTCATCGTGAAAAATCGGAATATCGGTTTTTTCTTTGAGTTTCCGCTCAATTTCAAAGCAGCGCGGCGCGGAGATGTCTTCCAAATTCACGCCGCCGAACGAGCCCGCCAAAAGCGCGATGCAGTTGACGATTTCATCGACGTCTTTCGAGCGCACGCAAAGCGGAATGGCGTCTACCCCGCCGAATTCTTTAAACAGGACACATTTGCCCTCCATAACGGGCATACCCGCTTCGGGGCCGATGTCGCCAAGGCCCAAAACAGCAGTGCCGTCAGTCACCACGGCGACTGTGTTCCAGCGGCGCGTCAGCTCGTAGGACTTGGAAATATCCTTTTGGATCTCCAAACATGGCTGGGCAACACCGGGTGTGTAAGCCAGCGACAGCGCCTCTTTATTATTTGCCTTGGCGCGGGCTTTGATTTCGATTTTGCCTTTCCACTCGTAATGCAGCTTTAAACTTTCCTTTGCATAATCCATCTCAGTAAGAACTCCTTTAAGATACTTGATTGTTTTGCGGCATATACCAATAGGAATGGAAGCCGTAAAGATATGTCCGCGCGCCCTTCGGCATTTGCGTCAGCGCGAAAAAACGTTTAAATAGTCTCCGGCACCCATACCGATTGCAATCGCGCCGAATGTACCGAGCCCGTTGCATTGCGGAAACAGCAAGAAAATCAAATACGGAAGAAAGCCGAAAACCAAATTCGGCAGCAAGGACATGACTATAAAACGCGCTTTGCTCATATCCTCCGTGCCGACGACAAACAAGAGCCCCTGTGACCAATTGGTATAGAGATATACCTCTTTTTTAAAGCAAACAGCGTGCAAAAACTCATGGGGATAAAGGGAAAGAAAAGTCATACATGCGCCGATAAGACTGAATGCCTGCATATTTGCGCGCAGGTACAATCCGAACAGGCAAACCAATATTATTCCAATCGCGAGAAGATTTGCAACCAACGCTAACTGCTTCGTATTTTCCGGTTCTCGAAATTTCACCGCATTGGGTTTGTGTTCGCCGTGCGGCAGGGAATCCGGATCTCCGTTGAATTTTCCTTTGTATATCAGCTTCATAGGCGAATCCTTTATCCAAAATTTCTGTGAAGCGTCTGTTATAAAAATCAGTGCTCAATCCAGCCGCGGGCACGGTCCACCGCGCGCAGCCAGCCGCGATAGAGCTTGTCGCGTTCTTCCAAAATCATTTTCGGTTCAAAGATTTTGTCGACCTGGCGCATTTCCTCAATTTCTTCCTGGCTTTGCCAGAAGCCGACCGCAAGACCGGCGAGGAACGCCGCACCGAGCGCCGTGGTTTCAACCATTTTCGGACGGTTGACCTTGGTGCGGATAAGGTCCGCCTGAATTTGCATCATAATATCGCTGACGGAAGCGCCGCCGTCCACGCGCAGTTCAGAAAGCGCAATACCGGAATCGGCTTTCATCGCTTCCAAAAGATCGGTCTTATGATAGGGAATCGGTTCTAAAACTGCCCGCGCGACATGCTCACGCTTTACGCCGCGCGTAAGACCCACGATTGTGCCGCGGGCATACATATCCCAATACGGTGCGCCAAGTCCCGTAAACGCCGGGACAAAATAAATCCCGTTGGCATTCGGCACGCTTTCCGCCAATTCGTCACAGCGTCTTGCGGTATCAATCAGCCGCAAATCGTCGCGCAACCATTTAATCACCGAACCCGCGTTAAACGCCGAGCCCTCAATCGCATATTCCACGCGGTCGCCGAGGCCCCAAGCTACGCCGGTCACCAAATTGTTTTCAGACTGCACGCGTTTTTCGCCGGTGTTCATCAACAAGAAACAGCCGGTGCCGTAAGTATTTTTCGCCTGACCCGCTTTAAAGCAGCCCTGCCCGAACAGCGCGGCGGGCTGGTCGCCGATCGCGCCCGCAATCGGTACGCCGACAATATCTTCAAAGCCCAAAAGACCGGGCGCGACTTCGCCGTAGATTGCGCTCGAGGGAACAGGCTTCGGGAGAATGTTCATCGGAATCCCGAGCCGGTCACAGAGATATTCGTCCCAGCAAAGCTTATCCACGTCAAAAAGCATCGTGCGCGAAGCGTTGGAATAGTCGGTGATATGTACTTTGCCGCCGGTTAAGTTCCAAATGAGCCAGGTTTCCACCGTACCGAACAACAGCTGACCCGCGTCCGCCAAAATGCGCGCGCCGGGCACGTTATCGAGCACCCACTTGATTTTGGTCGCCGAGAAGTACGCGTCCACCACAAGCCCGGTGTGCTCTTTGATATAATCGGTCAACTCTTTGTCTTCCTTAATCTTTTCGCACATGTTCGCGGTTCGCCGGCACTGCCAGACAATCGCGTTGTAAATCGGCTTGCCGGTGCCTTTATCCCACAGAATTGTGGTTTCACGCTGGTTTGTGATGCCGATTGCGGCAATGTCAGACGTGAAAATCCGGTTGGCGGTAATGACTTCGGTCACCGCCTGGAACTGGGAATAGAGAATCTCCATTGCGTTGTGCTCCACCCAACCGGGCAGCGGATAAATCTGATTGAATTCGTGCTGGGATTTCGCCACGATGTTGCCGAATCTGTCAAACAGAATCGCACGTGAACTGGTCGTACCCTGATCAAGGGCAAGGACATATTTCGCTTTTGACAAAACGAACACCCCTATCTTTTTTATATTTCAATTTTATACAATCCCCGGGTTTATAAGCCGTAATTACGGCTGTTTGACCGCTTTTTTCTGCGCCGCTTCCACAAGGGCGTCGTCCACAAGATTGTGAAGCCCCTGCCAGTGCAGCACGCGGCGGTCAAACCAAAGCGCCTGACATTTGCCGCGCAGAAATGACGGCATTGCCTGTTTCATCGTCGCGTAATGGACGTGATAGGCGTTGAGCAAATCAAAATATTCCGGCAAGCCCGCCTCAAAGCGGTCATAGCTTCGGTCTTCTTTGGCGGACCATGCAATTTCTGCCACGGCACCGAGCCGCGGGAACGTGCAATATTCCGCCTTTTTCATCGTCGGAACATATTCCGTCCAAAGCGGCGCTTCCACGCCGAACATGTTTTCGCCCATTTCGGGCTCGAACTCATAGACTTTTTTCAGATTCGTCCAGCCGTAAGGGAAATCGAGATAATACGGGATTGCGGAGGAATTATACATCTTCCGCCCGCTTGCAAGTTCTTTTTCGACGATGCCGTTTTTGCGGTTTGCGCCGCACATCTGCCAAATAATATCTTTATCGAGCCGGTCGGTGTTTTCCACCCCGTCATAATTCCACATGATAGATGTAAAGCCTTTTTGCTTTACATATTGATTGACGCGGCTCATAAAATAATGCTGGAGTTGTTCTTCGCTTGCAAGCCCCTCTTTTTGCATCAGCTTTTGACAGTCGGGGCAAAGCTTCCAGCGCATTTTTACCGCTTCGTCGCCGCCGAGGTGAATAAGCTTGTCCGGGAACAGCTCACAAAGCTCGTCAATGACGTCGAACACAAAGCGGTAGGTTTCTTCTTTGCCGGCGCAGAGAATGTCGTGTTTCACGCCCCAGTGGGTCGCGACCTTCAAATGTCTTTCGAAGCACGACAGGTGCGGATAGCACGCAATCGCCGCGACGGTGTGACCGGGAATGTCAAATTCCGGCACAACGCGGATAAACCGTTTGTGGCAATAGTCCACGACTTCGCGAATGTCTTTTTGGGTATAAAAGCCGCTTTCGGGCTTTAAGCCGAAGTTGGTATGACTGCGGCGCGAGCCTTTTTCGGTCAAAAGCGGATATTTTTTGATTTCCACGCGCCAGCCCTGGTCTTCGGTCAGGTGCCAGTGAAACACGTTGATTTTGTGCAACGCCAAAAGGTCGATAAACCGTTTGATTTCTTTGACCGTCCAGAAATAGCGGCCGGAATCGAGCATAAAGCCGCGGTATTTGTAAAGCGGCTTGTCCTCAATATACATATCGGGAATTTCGCCGTTGCCCTGCATTAACAGTTGTTTTAATGTTTGCAGGCCGTAGAAAATGCCGTTTTCGCGTCGCCCGTAAATATAAACGCAGCCGTCTCGCGACACAAGCCGATAGGCTTCGTCGTCTTCAATTTCATCGGTTAGCTGCAAAACAATGGTATTTTCCGTCGCTTCACTGTCGCGGTGGATTCGAATGTCAAACTGCCGTTTTACAAAATCGCGGAATTCGCCGATATAGTCCACCTTGGTCATGGTGGTGTCCTCATTCAGCTGAAAGCCGCGCTTGCCGCCGGTGATGATGATTTCATTCGGCTGGGGCACAATATTGAACATAAAATCCCTCCCGGTGCGTTACTTCGGCGCGGCGTTTTGCCGCAAAAATCAACAAAATTCCGATTATATTTGTTATTATAGCAAATGCGCGGGAAAATAACAACAGAAATAAACGAGAATTTCTCGTACATTCCTTGGATTTTTACTTGCAATCAAGGCGGTTTTATATTATAATAAGTTTTGCCTTAATTGGGTCGTGTGCCGTGTGGGTCCTGTGCGACAGCGCTCCGTGAACCATGTCAGGCGGGGAACCGAGCAGCATTAAGCGGTCAGCGAGGTGCGCCGCAGTCCGCCTGCACGGTGCATGACCGAATTAAGGCGCTTTTATTTGCAAATTTTCAAAGGAGGTTTTTTCATGTATCAGGTTCTTTACCGCAAGTGGCGGCCGAAAACCTTTAAAGACGTTGTCGGGCAGGAACACGTCACAACGTCGCTTTCGGGCGCCGTGAAAAGCGGAAGACTTTCGCACGCGTACCTGTTCACCGGTTCGCGCGGCACGGGCAAAACCTCCTGCGCCAAAATTTTGGCGAAAGCCGTCAACTGCGAACACCCGGTCGACGGCAACCCCTGTAACGAATGCGCCACCTGCCGCGGGATTGACGACGGTTCGATTTTAGACGTGATTGAAATCGACGCCGCTTCCAACAACGGCGTGGACAATATCCGCGATTTGCGTGAAGAAGCGAACTACACGCCGACACACGCGAAATACCGCGTCTATATCATCGACGAAGTGCACATGCTCTCAACAGGCGCTTTTAACGCGCTTTTGAAAACGCTTGAAGAGCCGCCGGAGCACGTCAAATTCATTTTGGCAACCACCGAAGTGCACAAGCTCCCCTCCACGATTCTTTCGCGCTGTCAGCGCTTCGACTTTAAACGCATTGAGCCGAAAGACATCGCCGCGCGGCTCCAATTTGTCGCCGGGCAGGAAAAAATCCCGCTGACCGAAGAGGGCGCTATGCTCATTTCCCGTATTTCGGACGGCGCCATGCGTGACGCACTTTCGCTTTTGGATCGGTGCTCCGCTTACGAAAAAGAAATCACCGAAGAAGTTGTCAGCGACGCCGCGGGACTTGCCGGGCGGGAGCATCTTTTTCAGCTTACCGACGCCGTGAGCGCCGGCGACAGCGCGCGTGCGCTTTCGTTGATTAACGAGCTTTACAACAACGCCTGCAATATGGAACGCTTGGTCGCCGACCTTGTTTCGCATTTCCGCAACATGATGATTGCGCGCAGCGTTTCCAATTACCCCGATTTAATCGTCTGCCCCAAAAGTGAATTGGAGCAGATTTACACACAGGCACAAAACTTTTCTTTAGGGCGGATTCTTTCCGCCATGGATGTGCTCAACGATGCGGCTTTCCGTCTGAAAAGCGGCGCGAACCGCCGCACCACCGTGGAAATGGCGGTGTTAAGGCTTTGCAGCCCGCAATTAGACACCGACGTTTCCGCATTGGTTGCGCGCATTTCGGAACTTGAACGGAAAATTGAAAACGGCATTGTCGCCCCCGCTACACAGCAAGCGCCGAGACCGGCAGCACCCGTTACGCCCGCAAAAACAGAGGCGGCACCCGCCGCACCGGTCAAAGCGGAAGCGACTCCCGCCGAACAGCCCGCGCAAGCGACACCGGCAACGCCGGCAGAAAAGCCGGTTACAGAAAATACAGCTGTGCCCGATTCCGCGCCGCAAAGCGCATCGGCGCAAAGCAGTGACCCTGCCCCCGAAAAAGCGGCGACTGCAAAACCCGCCGCGGCACAGCCGAACGGTGACGTTGTCTTTGACAAGTGGAACGAGGCGTTGGAGCGTTTGGCGCGCATCGACCGCCCGCTTTTGCCGCATATGGCAGATTCCAGAGCGATTATCCGCGGGGAATTTTTACTGATTCAAACCACCAACCCCCTGCTCGGTGAATTTTTGAAAACCGGCTCGCACGCCAATTGCATTGCGCGCGCGGTGTATGACGTCACCGGCAAAAAATACAGACTGGGCATTTTCAACACCCCGGCGCCGTCGCAAGCGGCCGCGCCGAAAAAAGACCCGCTGGAAAACCTCCTGCACCGCGCGGAAGGGCTCGGCGTTCAGGTCGTGGAACAATAAATCCGGATACTTTATCCAAGAGGAGAAATACTATGAAAGCAAGAATCCCGAACCAGGGGCCGACAGGCGCCAACATGATGAAAAAGCTGCAGGAAATGCAAAGCAATATGGAGTCTTTGCAGGCGGAGCTTGCCGTGGCGGAATATTCCGCGTCGGCCGGCGGCGGGGCTGTGGACGTGACCGTCAACGGCTCGCACGAAATCAAAGCGATACATATCAAGCCCGAAGTGGTTGACCCGGAAGAGACCGACATGCTTGAAGACCTGCTGCTTGCCGCGCTCAACGAGGCGATGCGCAAAGCCGACGAGACCGCGGAGCGCGAAATGGGCAAAATCACCGGCGGACTGAATATCCCCGGGATGGGCGGTATGTTTTAATGGCGTATTCCATTCCGATTTTAGAGCAGCTGATTGACGAATTCCGCAAAATGCCCTCCGTGGGCACAAAATCCGCAGAGCGCATGGCTTTTTATGTGCTCGGGCTTTCCGACGAGGAAATCAAATCGCTGACAGACGCCATTTCGGGCGTCCACGAAAAGGTGCGGCAATGCGCGATTTGCCGGAATCTTACAGAAGACGAGGTCTGCCCCATTTGTCAAAGCGACACGCGCGACAAAACCACCATTTGCGTGGTGGAAAGCCCGCGCGACGTATTGGCATTTGAGCGCACCCACGAATACAACGGGCTTTATCACGTTTTGCACGGCGCGATTTCGCCGATGAATTCCGTGGGTCCCGACGACCTGACGATTAAAGAGCTTTTGGCGCGGTTACAGGACGACACCGTCAACGAAGTGATTATGGCGACCAACCCCACCGTCGAGGGCGAAGCCACGGCGATGTATATCGGCCGGCTTTTAAAACCGATGGGGATTAAAGTCACGCGCCTTGCCTACGGCGTGCCGGTGGGCGCCGATTTGGAATATGCCGACGAGGTGACGCTCACAAGGGCGCTTACCGGGCGGCAGATGATTTAAGAAATTTCAGGGAATACTATGGAACACAAGACGCCAACCAAAACGGTTGCACAAAACAAAAAAGCGCTGCACGACTATTTTGTGCTCGAATCCTATGAAGCCGGCATTGAGCTTTGCGGGACCGAGGTCAAAAGCGTGCGCGCGGGAAAAGTGAATTTAAAAGACGCTTGGTGCAGCATTGTAGACGGCGAAATGTTTGTCAACGGGATGCATATAAGCCCCTATGACCACGGCAATATTTTCAACCGCGACCCGTTGCGCGTGAAAAAACTGCTGATGCACAAAAAAGAAATCATGCGTCTTTTGGGCACGACGCAGCAGCAGGGCTTAACGCTCATTCCCCTTTCGGTCTATTTCAAAAACGGGCGGGCAAAAGTGCAGGTCGGACTTTGTAAAGGCAAAAAACTTTACGACAAGCGCGACGTCGCCGCCAAGAAAGAAGCCGAACGCCACATTGAGCGTGAAATGAAAGAGCGGTTTCGGTAAAGTACAGATGCGCACAAGCGCGAAAATAAGCCAAAAACTTCCTTGGCTTTTACAAAATTCCGCTTGCGCATTTCAAAATTTGTGCTACAATAATATCCCGACTCCCGAAAGCATTTGGGGATGAAAGGATTTCGACGGGGATATTGCACCGTGATAAGCGAGCAGCGGTGGGGTACCGCTTTAAACAGCCTCAGTTTATGAAAATAAACGACAAAGATCAAAAAGTACTTCTTGCTGCTTAATTAGCGGCGAGCGTTCCTCCCGGAGTACCGCGGCCGGACAAGGAGCGTCATTAGCGGTAAATGTGCACGGATGAGCGCCCTGTAATCCGTCACACACCAAAGGGCTACCAAGCCGGAAAGCCTGCCGTTTGGCGTTTCGGCGAGGGAATGTTCATAGAACGGCTACGCTCGTAGAAATTTGCGGGAATGTGTTTTCGGACGCGGGTTCGACTCCCGCCATCTCCACCATGTCGCCAATTTTCGAGTTGGCAAAAGAAAACGCCGAAAAGCCTTGTGTTTCAAGGGATTTCGGCGTTTTTTATGTTTCTGTTTTTGCACTTTGGTGTCGTATTTTCACTGCGTTTTTATAGAATTAAAACGAAAAATGCAAGTCAGATGCAAGTCAAAACACAAACAAAAAATGCCCTGTGAGTTGTGGTTTACTCACAGGGCTGTTTTGTGTTATTTACTTTTTGTGGACGAACTGCATTTTGATGTATCCGTCCGGGGTTTTGCCCCAGCCGGAGGCGGTGACTTCCGACACGGTCACGGTCTCGCCGTATTTAAGGACTTTCACGACCTTGCCGCCAAGGCTTGCGCCGCTTCGGACATTCAAGCCTCCTTTATAGGTGACAACATATTCCTGCGCTTTCGACTCTGCCCCGGCCGCTTCCGTTGTTTCGGTCGGCGTCGGATTTTCTTTCTGCTGCTTTTGAGCCGCTTCGGTTGTTGATTTCTTTTTGGTTGGCATACTTTTACCTCCATAGAATAATCCCCGCGTCTCGAAACTTCCCGTATGATGGGGAATCTACTGCGCGGGATTGCTTACTTCGGATTATTTCAAATCCGTTTTATTGACATATCCGGTCACATTTTCACCGACAGGCGTTTTTCCGGCTCTGTCCGGGGAAGAAGTAATACGGTAGCGTCCGTAAATTTCCTTTCCGTCGTAAATGTAAAATGTCCCGGTCTTATACGCCGCCGGTGACTTTGCAGTAGCGGACGCATAAAGCGGCGTTTTGTTAAGAGCGACTTTCTCTTTTGCGGCAAAGCTCTTTTCCGTGCTCCCGGTGGATGCGGTGCCGTTGGACGCAGAGCCTCCGGCGGAAGATGTCTTTTTCAGACCATTCAAACCGTTAGCTTTCATAATCGCAGGATAATCCTTATAAGCATAATTCATATCCACACGACCGTTAATGCCGGACACAGAGCCGTCAGAAGTGTGCTGCCACATACCGTATTGCCCGGAATATGTAGGTCTGTCACTTCTCCATTCCGCAAGCCATGTATCGTATTTTTGTTTACAGTCCTCATCAATACGATTCACAAGCCAATCCTTGTTTGCATAGACACAAACATAGTAGCCGGCTTTTTCCACAGTTTCGCAAAATGCACGAATCATATCAGAAATGAGCTGTTTGCCAAGCCCCGCTTGAGATTTGTCTTCAATATCGAAAGCCACGGGGTACTCAAATGTCTTACCCTTAATCCATGCAAGAAAAGTTTGCGCTTCTGCTTTTGCCTGTTCAACTGTTTTCGCATAGCTATAATGGTAAGCACCGACCGGGATGCCAACTGCCTTTGCACCCGTATAATTGGCTTCGAACTGTTCGTCTTTTTGATTGGCATATCGACCATATCCAGCTCGCAACATTGCGAACTGAATACCGGCGGATTTCACCTTCTGCCAATCGATTTTACCTTGATGCTTTGAAACATCGATACCTTTATATGTTGCCATTTTTCATTCCTCCTTTTTGGACTGCACCACAATCTGATTTACATAAACGGTTGCGCCGGCGACGAGGATGCCCTGCACAACTGCTGTGAAGACAGCAAGCACGATGTCACGCCATCCGCCGATTTCTGCTGTGGCAATCATCCAAAGTCCGGACAGAATAACACCGGCTGCGCCGAGGATAAGCGGAATCCACTTATCTGCAATTTTGCTTTTTTTCAACCAATACCCGATAAGATAAAGCACCGGGATGAGAATGAGAAGTTTAGGGTCAATGTACTCTTGGATGTTCATTTTTCTACTCCTTTTTCTGATGTTTTAATTGGTAAGTCTTTGACTTCTTCAAGAAGATGCGTCACCATACCATTACCACCAAGGGCATGATAAGCGTTATACATTTCAATGAAATTTTCGAGGCCGTGTTTGCTTATGTACCCGCGCTGCGTCCATTTTTCGTGATAATCAATCAGCTGGACGCGAAGCAAAAGCATTGTGCCTTGACTGTTGGCATCACGGTCTTTTTTCTGCTTTTTCAAAAGCAAAACGATATAGCCAAGTAGCACCGGCAGTGCTATTTTGTAGGTTTCCCAAAGAAACTCATTCAACGGCATCACCCCCTTCTTGTTTAAACAGTTCTTCGCGCTCGGCGTCGGTCAGATACACCGCTGCAAGCGCTTTGATTTTTTCAAACCCGATGGATTTGCCGCCGGCGCGGTAAAGTTCAAGCTGGATTTTTAAAAAATCACGCATTTTTTCACCCTCTTTTTGGTTTTATGAGTTATAAATTAAAAAAACGGCTATTTTTTAATTTAGCCGTTTTCCTGCACGGACATTAAAGCAAGGTCGGCGACTGCCGCTTCGAGCGCGGCGAGGCGTTCTTCCGCGGTCGGTTCAGGTCTTGGCGCTTCTACATCGCCGCCGAATTGCGCTTCATACTCTTCCGGCGTAATTTCTTTATATACACCGTCAACGAAAACCTTAATCATCATCCTGCACCCCCCAAATTAAAATTCTGCTCCCAGATAACATCTTAAAGTTTGGATAAGTACTCCCTCCCCCAAACTTCCAAGATTTTGCAGATTTTTTATAATTTGTACTATTTAAGTACTATATATCACATCTCAAATTCTTGATCGCTGTAAACAGACCTTGAAGCTGACCACCTGTGTTAATATTTGCTGTAATTTGCTCGTTTGGATATATAGAAATATACAGACCATCGCATATTCGTTTACTGTATATCCAAAATGCATTATCATTATTTAAATTCTGCTTGATAGATTGCCAGCATTGATAACGAGCACCATTATCATACCAAAGAGCAATAGCTGCATCCGAATCAAATTTGCCACAGAAGTATAAGAAAAGTTCTTTTATTCGAATATCACTTCCATCATCTTTCTTTGAAAAACCTACGCTATTTACATCTTCTTCAAGCGTGATGTCGTTCCACAACTCGAATTTGTCGAAGTCCGGCATGGTAATGCCGCCCCCAACCGCTTCGCCGTTTGCGGTCAACTGCAAAAGCCGGTCAGTTAGCTTCAAGTCGTTTGGTACGACGCCAACAAATGCCTTTCGCGAAGCTTGTTTGGTCTCGCCGGATTGCACCAAAGGTATCGCGTCTTCGTCTGTTACGGTAGTTGCCTTTGGCAGTTCACTGATTTTCATAAATTTTCCTCCTTTAGTTTGGGAAATAAAAAAGCACCGGTAAAACCGATGCTTGATTTTTTTGCTTGGTTCGTTATATAATGCAGACGAGGTGGTTGTATGAAAGAAAAATTTCTTGCCTTTTTTACCGGGAAAGCCGGAAAAGCAGCTTATATGATTGCGGCTTCTGCGGCGATTTGCGCCGTAGCAGTCGTTTCCACGGTGGTTGTCGTACATAACAACAACCAAAAGCTGAACACAGCGCTTGAAAGCCTGTCGGCGCTTACTTCTGAAAGTGAAAGCGTGACCGAACCGAGCACCGAAGCCGAACAGACGCAGGCGGTTTCCGCACAGGCGGCAAACGGTTCTTCGGGCGGCGGCGACAAGGCTATTCAATACCTTGCAGAGTATAACCGGCTTACAGAAGAATATGAAAAGAAACGGGCGGCGCTATCAGAAGATCTTGTTTGTACTGCAAAAGGATATAATACCGTAACCAAAAAGCAGCTCTTTAATACTCCTCGTCCTTTATATCCGATAAAGAACGGATCAGAAACCGACGAACAATTTACGCTTCGCGTTGAACAATATAAAAAAGATTTAGCCGTCTGGGAAGATGCAAGCCGCGCTTATGATGTTTCGGTTTCTGTGGAAGAAAGCAAAGCCGCTGAAAGAGAAAAAGAAGCACAAAGCCGCGCCGCCGAGGAAAGAAAGCGTGCAGAAAATGCGCAAAAGCAGCTTAACGAGCTTGATGCGCAATACAAAAAAGATGTTGAGGCTTTAAAGCAAAAGTACGGTATCAAATAAATAAAAGCACCTGTGTTCAGGTGCTTTTTTCATTTTTCAGTGCTTGTAGTTCCGCTTCGAGGTCTGCTATTCTTTGCTCTTGTTTTTCACATTTATCTATTATCTCCTGCACAGCTTTTGCAACATAGGAAGTGTACGCATACAGATTTATACCTTTCCCGTCGTCACCTAAAATCTCCTCCGGGGCTTCGTCGGTCATAATTCCAAGTTCCACATGGACCGGCGTTTTTTCGCTTTCTTCCGCTTCGACCGTTGCCGAAGAATTCAGCTGAACGGTCTGAACCGTAGCTTCTGTGTTTTTCGCTTTGCTGTTCTGTGTTACTTCATTTGGCTTATAATCATAGCTGTAAAACCGCAGGCTTTTTATACCTTCAATCGCTGTCACATTGGATTTTTCAATGATGTTTTCCTTTTCATTCCGTTCAGAAGCGACAACCCATGCATGCGCTTTTGCTTGTCCCAAAACACTAAACATATATCCGGGAAAATATCCTGCACCAATACTTACATTCCCGCCGAAACTTGCACATTGCTCGTCATATATAAAATTACCAGTTGAAACAGTCAATTTTTTCAAGGTGTTTAAGTTTCCTTTTGCATCAAGACCACCATCCGTAAAAATTGACCCCGCAGCATAAATCTGTCCTTTTGAGGTTATTCCGTCATTTGAAACAATACTCCCGCTTGCCTCTATTGCACCGCACCAAATATCCGCTTTGTCTGCACCGCTGTCTGTTCCTTGGCAAAAAACATATTTATTGACTTGGTATCCTTCTGTCGGTTTATAAAAATTAAAAAACAAATCACCGCTGAAATTCGAGTTGATTTGAAACGATGCGTGGCGCGAACCGACGAACAGCACACCGTTAGTCAATTCGAAATCGTCTGTTGTTATGTTCAGGTGCGCGTTTTTTCCGTTTGCGTCGTTAAAAATGGAAATTTCGTTCGGCCAAACGGAAATGCCTTTTCGGTTCGTTTCGCCGGCATTCAGAGTAAACGGCGCTGTCCAAATACAGCCTTTTTCATTTCCACTTACAACAACATATGTTTGAAAGATATCGCCATATCCTTCCCCTTTATCCGTTACCGTAAATGCCCCTGTGTTTCCGTTTTCCGAAGTACCAATTGACACCGAATAATTCGGATACTGTGTGCTTCGCAGTGTACCGAACACATTTAAGACTTTGTTTGCAAGTTCAAGGACCGTCTGATATTCATAGGTCATTTCGCCCGTGTCCGTGTCCATCCACGCTTCTTTGATAGCGCGGAAGCAGAATGTCCCGTCGTCCATATCAATCCAAGACGCACCGTTTTGTGACTGCAATCTGCCGGTTTTTATCAGTTCGGCGGAAATAACATAAGCCTGAATCGTGTTTAAGATTGCTTCGCCGTTATCTGTAAAGCCATAATGCCAAACCGGCTTTCCATCATTCCAGCCGTCTGTCGTCCACGCAAAGCCCGAAGTGCTGAACATATAAATTGTTGCGCTTTCTTCCAGCAACGGCTTGTCGTGGAAATACACAATCATTCCGCCGTCCTGCGGGGTTTCAATCGTTTTATAAAGCCCCATTGCATTGAACATGCGCTCATTAAACAGCAACAGGGCATTTTCATAATCGGAAAGCTGCGCGTGGGTTTTTGTGACCCTTTTGGAAAGCCGGTCGATAATCGCCTGCTGCCCGGGCGTTAAAGCGCCGACAGAAGCCCAGCCTTTTTGGACTTTGCTTTTTGCTTTGGCGGCAATCGCCATGCCTCCGTTTAAGACAAACTGTATATTCGTAATGATTGAATGGTGATGCACACCCTCGCGCACATAGTCAATGCTGTCCATGAGCTGCAGGTGTGGAAGCGGTGTAATGCTGCACTGATATGGAAAATAAGTGAAGCCCGCAATCGCCGCGTTGACGGCAGCGGCTTTTTCTTCTTTCTGCTCACTCGCCAGCCACACCAAATTATTTTCACTTTGCAGGCAATAGTCCATGTTGGCATCTGCCGGGTATTTCTCGTCACCGTCTTTAAACCTGTGCCCGGTGATCACGCAGTCCTCCTCGTCGAAGGAGCTTTGGTCCATATAGCGGTCCGCTTCGGTTATGGGGAAATCATTCTTTACCACTTCTTCAACAAGCAGCAAATCGCCGTATTCTGTTTCAAGACTTTCCCCGGCTTCTGTCTGCAATGGGGACGGCACATATTTTTCATAAAATTTGAAAGCAATATCTCCGTTTTCGTCGGCAACACCGTTGACGCAGTTCAGCTGACAGCACCACATAATGACTTGCCGCCATGTTATGGAACTCTCGCTTTGAATGAGGCTCGGTGAAACATCAGACACATCCCGAAACATCGTGTAATCGTTACAATGTAGCCCGCAAGCCGAAATCCCCGTCCGAACAATGTCCCGTTCGCTGACAAGCCCGTTTGCAAATGCGTTTTTGTCAAACGGAACATCTAAAAGCATGATGTTATCATACGCGGTGAGTGCAAGCGCCGAGCCGGAACGCGGCTGCTCGTTTACGGTATATACGCCCAACGGAATCGGCTCGTATTGCCCGCTTTCCAGCAGGATACGAAGCCGAACCGTTAAGACAGCCCCGGCAAACAAAATGCGGTCAAAGCGGCCGTCTGCGTTTTCAAGCGTAATGTTGATTTCCGCCGCCGTCATAGAACCGACTTGCAGGACGTCGTCACTTACAAGAAAATTATCGTAAGAAAAGCCGCCCTGCACAATGTCGCGCTCCGTAATGTCAAATGCACTGCCCCGAAGAGGGGCAACATGAATTTGAATAGCCTGCACGGCGTCGTTGTATAGTGCTTTCAGGCACGCAGATGAAATATTCAGCATATGTTTTTACCTTTCAATCACATTGAATGAAATATTTGTCCAGCGCCCGGTTACGGCGTTTTGCAAAGGCGCGCTTCGGTTCCCGACATAAAACTCCGACTGCACAAAATCCCCTTTCATCGGGTCAAGGTAGCTTATTTGCAAATACTCCGGATTAAACGCGTTCAGCACAGTGACGGCCTCCGCGGTCGTCAGATTGTTCCAAGAAAGCGATAATCTTACCGCCTGGCGGATTTTGCGCTTGTGCATATAGCCGTCTTCTGTGCGCCCGGCGTTCGAGGCGGATATATCTTCCAGTTCCCACTGGTACGAGCTCGGCGGCGGAACAACCGTTCCGTCCACCGAGCGGATGGGATTATATAAATTGTTGCTCATACTTTCCCCCTTACTCTGCTACCGCAAGCGCAGTAGAGCCGCCTCGCTGATTCTTGCTTTTGAGCGCCGTCTGAATTTCTCCTGCGCTGATTACGGCTGTATTATCCTTGGCAAGCAGCTGTCTTAGTATTGCATTCTGCTCCCGAAGCAATGCGTTTTGCTCTGCATTCTCTGCGGACAGTCTCTGCTTTAGCTGTTCCGCAACGGCATCGGCGGCGTTATCTGATGCCGCCTGTGTTTGTGTTTTTGCACCGACCAAATACGGGATGACCGTACCCGTAGACACGGCCGGCGCGGTAAAGCTGATGTTTTCTGCAATCGACTGCAAACGAGACAAAAGTTCATAAAATCCGTTCACGATTTTATCTGAGAAGCTATCGAGATTGACGCTGAATGCATCCTCAAATCCCGCTTCGCCGAACGAATAGTCTCCGCTTTGGATTTCTTTTGAAATTGCTCCCGCCATTTCAGAAACCGCGCCAATAGCAGATTTCTGGTTTTTCCGAATCCCCAGCACCATAAGGTCAATCATATCCGGCATATAGGTATGGAAATCGGAAAGCGGGCCTTCTTCCGGCTCGGAGAATCCAAGCAAAGATTTGATTTTAGAAGCAACATTGGACACCGCAGAGCTTACTTTGCCTGTGGCGTTTCGGATGCCGTTTGCCATGTTTGTGCAAAGGTCTTTGCCCCAGGTAGAAGCGCTGTTTTTCAAATTCGTAAAAGTACTGGAAGCCGAACTGCTGATATTGGAAAGCTTCGTTGAAATCGTCGTCTTCAAATTGCTCCAAGAGGAAGAAACATTCGACCTGATTTTTTCGTTGTTGGACGAAATCGAATCTTTTACGGCGTTCCACTTCTCCGAAACGGTTGTTTTAATTTTGCCCCACGCTTCAGAGGCATCGGTTTTAATATTCGTCCAGCTTTCATTTAGCGTGGTTTTCAGTTCAGGCAGTTTTTGGTTGAAGAATTCGGTTATCGTGCTCCAAGCATTGGAAATACCGTTGAACAGTCCTTTTATTACAAAACCGCCCTGCTCTTCCATAACTGTTGACGGAGAGTGAATGCCAAACGCATTTTTAAAGCCGTTCAGCCACGGTGTAAGGATATTGTCCTTAATCCATGTACCGATGTTTTTAAACCCGTCAAGCACGCCGTTCAGCCAGCCTTGAATCACATTGCCACCGGCTGCTTCAATGTGTTCTTTATAATATTCCTTCAGGCTGTTCCACGCTTCTTTTAAAGACTCCCAAAGACCTGTCAACAGCCCAAGCACAGCGGCTCCAAGGCCGTATTGAATGGTAGATATTCCTTCAATCAGCTTGGCGAGAATGTCTCCCCAGTTGATATTCTCCCCAATGGCAACTAAGCTGTTCCACAAATCTGTGCCGAGCTGTGCCCAATCCAAAGTGCGAAAAATACCAAGAATTAAATCCAAAGCACCCGTAAGCGCATCGCTTATCAATCCGGCAAGCTCACCGAAAACCCCAACCCAATCTATATTGTTGAACGCTTCGGCAATTCCCGACCCCAACGCTGCCCAGTCAAAAGTGGAAATTGCGGTTCTTAATACAGACAAGGCAGTTATCAGTGAGGTGGAAAGCAAAGTCCCGATTGCTCCCCAGTCAATCCCCGTCACAAGCCCGTTTAGCCCCTGCGCAAATGCCGCCGATAGTCCTGCCCAGTCAAATTCCGTAACCAGCAAAAGCAGGGTGTAAAGAACTGTGTTGAGGCCCTGTGCCATCGTGTCGCCGATCATCGTCCAGTTCACGGTATAAATCAAGCTGTTAAACCCGCTTGCAACGCCCTTTACTGTTTCGGTGACTTTCTCGCCGACACTGTCCCATCGAATCCGGCTGTTCATTTTCTGCACGGCAGAATTGATTCCGTCTCCTAAAATTTGCCCGATTTCGTCATAATCACCTGCACGGAAAGCAGCTTTTATGCGTTTTATAAAGTTCAGAATACTGGATTCGATTGGTACTTCTTCAAACATTTCCGACGGAGATACACTCCCCGCCGCACCGGTACTTCCGGCTGAATTATCACTAAGCGCATTGATTTCATCAAAGCCTGTAAGGGATTTTTTCGCTTTTTTTGCCGCTTCGGATGTTTTATCAAGCGACGCCGCGTAATCCTGCTGTACGGCGATTGCCTTTGTAAAGGTAGTCGCACCTGTCAGCGCCGCAATAAGCTTGCCGACATAAGTGATTGCCGTGGAAAGATAATTTATCAGCTGAGACAATGCCGGTGTCACCGCCGTCAAAATTGGCGCAAAAGCGGTCGCAAGGCTGTTTTTAAGCTGGGTCAGCCCCGACAAAAGCGTAGATAACGTTGTATTGAAGCGGCCGGAATACTGCGCAAGGTTGTCCATTCCCTCTTTTGCGCCGGTTACAATCGCCGAAAGCAGCTTTTGGGTAATCATAAACTTAAACATATCGCCCAAAAACGACAGGCTCTTAGTAACCCCGCCGACGGACTTCGAGGCGCCGTTTGAAGATTTCCGAATATTGTTTAACCACGAAACGCCTTGTTTCAGCGCCTTAAACACCGTTTTAAAGCCTGTTTTCCCCACTTTTCCGATGCCGGAAAACGCCGCTTTGATTCTCTGCGCGGCAGAAGCGAATTTTGAGGTTTCGGCGTTGGCGCTTTTTATCGTTGCCCGCATGGTCTCAAGCTGTTTGCGTGCCGCTTCCAGCTCGTTTTGCATTTGCTTATATGTATCGGTCTGTGAACCCAATTGAAACGCAGTTCCTTTTGCCTGCATTTCTGATTTTTGACGTTCAAAACGTGCAAGATTCTCTTCTGCCTTTTGGATGTCAAACTGTAAGGCCCTCCATGATTGCGAATCGGTTTTTACCCCGATAGCCTCCATTTTTTCCTGGCGGTTATACAGTTTTAAAAGTTCCTGTTCCGCTTTTTGCGCTTCTTTGCTCAACTGCGCATAGCTTTCCGTAGGAACCTTTGCATTCCCCAGCCGATTCATTTTCTGCTGGATATCTGCAATCTTGCTTTCAAGATCGCCGGCTTTATCCTCAAAGGAGGCAATCGCATTGCTGTTACCTGACACTGCCTTTTTAAAGGTGGAACCAAGGGTTTCCATTTTACGATTCAGAGATTGGATTGCTTTTCGTAGCTTTTCGCTGTCCGCCTCAAACCCCTGTGTATCGAGTGTGGTATCTACAATAATGCTGCCGTCCGCATGTTCGCTCATGCATCCACCTCCTATCCGATCAGCTCGTTAAGCTTCTTTTTCGCTTCCTCTTCCTGTGCGGTAAGCTTTGGTCTCAACGCGCACAGCGCTTTGTTTTTGCTGTAAAATTCCTGTTCCCATTTATCGAGTTTCTTGTGTTTCGCTTTTTTGGTCCGAATACCGAGCACTTGCGAAAACACCCCGTCGGTGATTTCCATAAAATAGCCGAGAAAGGTCCACCAATGCAGATACTCCACCGCACGCGTCTCAAATCCGGCAACTTTGTTGATTGCCGGGAAAAGGATATTTTCATCCTGTTCCCAGTCCATAATGCGCGGCGATTTTGCCTTTTCTTGCTGTCCGCCGTGGTCAATAAACTCCAAAGCCGCCTGAAAAGCCGCTTCGTAGTCTGATTCCGACATACTCTCAAAGTCCTCATAAAGGATAAACAGGCAGATATAAATTTTTTCCCTGTCTTTCAATTCCACATCTTCAAAGGCACAGACGATTTTGAGAACGTCCCGGAAATCCGTTCGTATTGCGTACAATTTACCGTTGACAGATAAAGTTTTCGGCAGTTCTCCAATCATTTTTTAACGCCGTGCTTTTGGTAGCCGCCGGTATAACGGCTGACGCGCCGGTTGACCTTTTTGACCTCACGGTCAAACTGATTGGAAATATACTTTCCCAATGCATCCAGCGCATTCTCACAGTAAAAACGGCCGTTTACAGGGGAAAACGGATGCATTTTCCCGAAGAACGCCTCTGCCATGTTGCCGCCAAAGAGATAGTTACAGGCGTCATAGAGCCTTTCGGTCGCTTCCTGCATCGCTTTGACTTCGGCTTCGTTTTCATCGTCCACGGTACCGTCTGTTTGAATATTCAGTTTTTCCAGCGGTGCGGTAATCTTGTCAAAGTCTTCCGCCACCTTGTTATATCGCTCGATGATGCCGACATCCGTCGGGTGGAAGAAAAAGACGCCGATTTCCTCTCCATACTTATTGCGGATACTTTCCTGTACGCTGCCGTCTTCTACGACGATACCGCCGACATTCTTTTTTTCAGGTTCCAGCTTTTCCATAATCAGTTCCTCCGTTTTTTCCTAAAATGAAATGGGAGCCGCCAAAACAGCAGCTCCCATTTATGTTTTTAGCCTGCCGTCGGCTCGGTGAATGTCTTTCGGGTAACGTCCCAGTTCCCTTTGACGCGCTCCCCAGCATTATATAACGTGAACGGAATTTGCACCCCGGAGGTGTCGCCGCCGATGGAGCTCGGTACCACATACACCTTTTCCCGATACGCCCACACGACTGTGCCGTCTTCCTGAAGCAGCACATCCACTTTCGTGGTAACGCACCCGTCGCCGGTCTTTCTCTCGTTAATGATTTCAGACAGCTTTTCAAACAGCGGGTCGTCATAATCCGCATAATACGGATCGACCTCGCTTTGCACCTCATAGCCGTTGTGACTTACCCGCTGTTCGCCGATGATGTTCTTTGTAATTTCAACATCGGGATTGAGTTCTTCGTTGTATTCTTCCAAATCGGCACCCAAACGGACATATTCCGTCTCTTCTCCGCCGAAAGAAGCATCAAGGTAATGCGCAAGATATTTTCTTTCAATCATGCTTTTTCCTCCTATTTTATAAAATCGTTTTCATATTGCAATGTAACTGCAATCAGCCAATCCTCCACCCCGTCTTGATAGGCGGCGGAAAGATGTGCCGCGCTGGTTCGCGCGATAGATTTGATTGTCCTTTTAACAGGCGAAACCGTTTCGGGCGCTTCATCGAAGCCGTTAGGCACACCGTTTAAAGATGGGTATTGATTCAGTTTATACACTGTCCCGTTCAAAACAATCGGCTGCAGTTCCAGCCATTTTCCTAAAGCGTCCAAAAACTCCTTGATTCTTATTTTTTGAGTTTCTGTTTTCGGCGCCGACCGGTAAATAATGTCGAAAGGATATAAACATACCTGATGCACCCGTCCGGTTATATCCTCCTTATTGGAAAGAAGCGCCGAGCCGGCAGATGGGAAAAAGCCGATGCCGCCGCTTTCCGATAGTGTGGAAAACTGCACGCTTTCCCCGTCGTTCAGCCCCGGGAAGGTGTTCAGCAAAGCAAGCACAGCCTTACTTACTGCGTCCGCGCCGTCCACATCGACGAATTTCTTTTTTTCCATTACCTGCCTCCTGCTATTTTCTTTGCGCCTTCAATCCATGAATCGCCGTACCGCTTTTTTGCTTCTTCAAACCAGTGGTCTGTTGCCTGCGGCTGCGCATAATTTAACCGCCGTTCCGTCGGCACAAGCTTGGCGCCTTTACGAAAGCGCAGAATATAGTCTCCGCCGGGTCCTACCGGGATTTTTCGAGGCCCTTTTCCGGTGACGCTGTCCACCATGACCTTGCCCATATACAAATACCTTGCATACGGACCGGGAAACACAACGCGCGCGCCGTTCTTTTCTGTGTACGAGCGTTGAATTAAGTTTCCTGTTTGATACGGCATGAAAGGTTTACAGCCTGCCAGCACCTGCTCGCCAAGCCACCATTGCGCTTTTGCAAACTGGTTGGAAAATCGGTCCAGCCTAATGTCAACGCGGAATCCGTTACCTACATAGGTGATGCTCGGAAATTGTTTTTTCTCCTGCACCTTATTTTCCTCCAATCTCCACATGCGGCAGCAAATCAAAAAATGCTACGGAATGTATCTGATATACACCGTCATATTTTTGGTTCATTTCGTGATAAAGCCCGGACGCATAGTCTTCCTCCGTTAGGCTCTCTATACCTTTCCAAACGCCGCAGTATATAAAATCGCATCCCGTTTTGAAAGTAATGCAATCGGCAGGATTGCCGCATTGTGCATATACTTTCGCAGCTTGGTAGCTCTTTTCCTTGCCGTCAGCCGTAATGAATTGTCGGTCCGGCGTGCAGTGTATCAAGAGTGTAACTGCATCGCTCCCCGTTTTTCCGGTTGTCGTCTCGTTCGTTGCCGTGTTGACGCCGAAGTCCACTCCGGAAAAAACAGTTGGATACCAAATGCCGGTGCTTTCGTGATAATTAAACAGAGTAACTGTGTCTCGGTACACCATGCACCTCCCCTGCATACAGCAGATTTACACCGTTCGCGTCCGGTACATTTGCAAGATACCGAACCGCAATATTTTTTATCAGCTTGTCCTGTTCTGCAGAGTTCTCGGCCGCTTTTGTATAGACAGACGCCGCTTCGCCGACGTTTGCGTAAGAAACAGATTCTCTGCCGGACGAAACAGACGTAACTGCTCCTCGATATGAACCGTCCTGCGTTTTTTGCACGGCGGCCGCCTTTTGCTGAAGGTCGATAAAATACAGGGCTTCGGCGACGGCACACACGGCTTTCTTTACCTTTTGTGCGTGATATTCGTCCGCGGGAAATGCCGATTGCAGGCGCGAAAAAGTAAGATTGTCTATTGCATCACTTGCACGAGACAACCATTTTTCCGCAGTTTCCTGCGTCAGCACATCCCCGAAAAACGCTTCTTTGTAAAATGAATAATCCGTATATGCCGCCATAGCCGACCTCCTTATTTCGCTTTGCTTTTTGCTTTCGCTTCTTTTTCCTCCGGAACAGGCACATAGTTTTCGGATTTTTCCAAAAGCGCGATTGCTTCTGCGTTTTCCGTGCGCAAGATGTTACCGGTTACGATGTTGCGATACTTTGCCATAACAAATTACCTCCTTAAAATTATCTGTCTTCTGATTACGGCTCGGATGAAGCCGCTTCGCCCTTAAAAATAAGGTCGGGCGTTACGGCTTTCGTACCATAGTGGTAGAACAGGGAAACGCCGTAAGCATTGGACAGCTGAATTTTTTCAGCCGTATACTGGTCGGACATAACCGGCTGTGCAACGGCACCCTGCACCATAAGCAGGTATCTTGTGCCTGCTGGGAGATTTACACAAGATTTGCAGTTTACACCATGCCAGGTGTAGAACTCCTCTGCGGTAGTGTCCACATTGGACTTTTGCTGTTTGTCCAAGTTGTTGCGTACCTTCCCATAGTACTGCGTATTCAGTACAAGCCGCATCATATAGCGCGGCACACCGTTCACAAAGTCGTTTTTGGTGTTTTCGCACTCCTGAATCACCGTTTCCAGCTCATCCTCAACTGCCGTGCCTTCGGGAATTTCCACAACGGTTGCCGCTGCGGCGGCGACTTTGAAAAATTCGGTGTCCAGTTCTGTCGCCATACTCAGCACATGGTTTGCAGAGCGGCGTTCCAAAAGCCCGTCAACACCGTAAAGCCGAGTGTCCTTCGTCTCGATTTCCTCAACAATCTCTTTGTCGGTGTCGATGGGAACTGTAACAGGCTTTGCCTTCACCTGATTCCCCTTTCTGGCTTCTCGTGCCGTACCGTAGTCCTGCGACTTTGCGTTTGCAAAGCGCTTTGCTTCTACGGAGCCGGATGTCGGGTCGCCGGAGAGGTCTGTGTTTTTCATATCGGCGGACACAAGGGTTTTCTGCACATTTTCGATTACCTTTCCGTAAAGCTCGGACAAATACTCATTGCCGCTATCCTGGTTGAGAATACTCAACGCTTCAATTCTTGCCATTAAATTTCATCCTTTCTTTTTAGAAAATTTTCGGTGGAACAAACTTTTTCCCGTTCCCCGTCTGCGGATCTCCTAAAGGTCCCGTAAAACTCGGTGCCTTTTTTTCTCCGTCTGTCTGATACAATGTTTTGTCTTTTTCTTTTGCCGCTTTCATAAAGTCGTCAAAGCCGAAAAATGCACCGTCCTTCCACGGCAGCCCGCTTTCGTCTGCCATACAGTCGGAAACAAGCTGTCTGCGCGCAAAGGCAGAGGTCACGCCGTATTCATCCAGCTTTTTGTCAAGCCACGCTTTTTGGTCACGCTGTGTCAGCTCGCGGGTATATTTCTTTTCCGCTTCCTCGGCCTGCTTTTTATAATCTTCCAGCTCCTTGCCGATTTTTTCCGGGTCGATACCCTCAAACTTTTTCAGCGTCGCCTGTGCCGCATCGAGCTGCGCTTTCACACTGTCGCGGGCAGACTCGATTTTTTCGACTTCTTTCACGGTTTTGTAATTGGCTTTGAAAACCTTGTCAAAGTCGGCAGCTTTTTCCTCCGGGACAGTAATACCGTACTCCGAAAGAATTTCTTGAATGTTTTTCATAAAATCAACCTTTCTACATAGCTTGTATACCGCTTTGTCTGCGGTCAAAGATGTTTAGCCCTTTATACTCAGGCGGAGTATATAAAAACAGCGCCCTCGAAAACTCGAAGACGCTGTAATTATTTGGTTTTCTGTTATTGGAAGACGCTCTCAATCCTCACCGTAAAGATAGATGTTGTCATATACGCGCTGCGTAGCTCTGCCGAGGTCGTTGTAATCCTCACCGTTTGCTTCCCAGCAGTCTGGATATAAATCAATCCAGTCATTAAGTGCGTATAACACATCGTTTACAGTTTTTGCCTGTAAAATCCTTTCCTGTAAATCCTTTGGAAGTGTATTTTGAATGAAATTCATATCACTCTCACTGATTTTTACCATACCTTTATCCTTTCCGATTGGGGTTGACTTGAATAATGCTGTTTTCCCTAATGCTAAAAGTAACCACACAATCTTCCCCGAAAAACCTTATTCTCTGATCTGCAAATTTGTTACCGCTACGAACCAGCATCCTCTCGTATGTGTTAGAGATTTCTTTCGGATTCCGCAAGCAATCCAAAACGTTTTCAATAGGCACAGCGAGGCGCTTCCCTTTGTGCGGCGTGGAAACCTGCCCGATCACACGATCGATAAAATGGGTCGTATATGCTTCAACTGTGTAGCCGTTTTTGGTGGTCAACCCTATCAATTCGGCATTCGCCTTTTGTGCCGTTTCGATATAATGCTGAAATCCGACAAGAGGTGAAATATCACCGCTTTGCACAGCTTTATTGTACCCCATGAGCAACTGATGTTCCCATGTATCATTATATTTGTTTTGGTAGTAATCTGCAAGTGTTTTCGGCGCGGCATCGGATGCGCCGATTTCCTTGACCCATTTTTGATAATAGGCTTTTGCGCTCTGCGCCGCCCTGCCCGCTTCGGATCGCGTCCACTTTGCAACAGAAATACGGTCAGAAAGCCGCTTCAGATCATTCGCTTCGCAAAACCGGTTGTACTGCGCGTTATACCGTCCGAGTTTAACCGCTTCGTTGTCATATTCATTTTGCAAAGCAGTTTGCAAGGTTGCATCCTGCGCGCTGTCCATAGCTTGCCGAAGCCCTAATAGTTTTGTTTTCTGATGTCGGATTCGGCGTTCCATGGCGCGCTGCTTTTGCGAAAGGTCATAGGCTTTTTTGTTTTCTTCTGTATCAAAATCAGAATACGGGTTATAGTCCTCGTCCCCCGGGCCAAAAGAGTGCCGGCAGTTCCAGCCGCACAGTCCCTCCCCCGTTCCGTAACCTGTTGACTTCACGAAATCGGGGTATTTTGTACTCTGCCCTGTTCGGCTGTATAATTTTCCCTGCCACCAAAAATGATTACCGGGATTTTCCCCGCCGTCCCCGTATCTCGCACCGAGGTGGGCGGAAACACGTATCAAATCCCACTCGTGTTCTACCATGCCCTGTATAGACATATTCCCGCTTGCCTGTGCAACGCCCGTGCGCACGGCGCGCAGCACTGCGGTCTCTATGGTGTCTGTGTGCCCGGACGGATACTGCACTTTTGTCTGCGTAGAGGAAACCTCCTGTACCGCATCCAGCACCGCCTGCGTATACCCTTGCGCGCCGGTTATCACCTTGAAGTGTGCATCGTCCAACACCTGTATGAACCTTTGCTGGCTTGCAGCGGCTGTTGTTCGGGTAAAATTTCGGATTTCGCCGTTTGTACGCTGATATGTATCCGTCAGGATCCGCACCATGCGTTCGGACTGCACAAGGGAAATCGATTCCAATCCTTTTGAAACATAGAAAGCGTTGTCCGCCTCCCAAGCACGAATCCCCGCATCTTCAAAAATAGCTTTGACTTCCGCTTCGGATTTTTTCGTAAAGTCTTGGATTTTCTTTTGCAGTACGTCATAATGACCGCCGGCGGATTGATATACCTCCATCTGCCATTCGTCCGTACCTGTAAGCAAAAAACCTTCTCCGCGGCCGAGGCGCGCCATCAAACGACTGATGATATCGCTTGTAATCCATCCGTTGAGTTCGTCCAACAGCGGCTGCATGGTATCAACTATCTGTAATAGCTCCTGCGGCGTCAGCATGGTTTCTCCTTAATTGAAAAGTCCTTCTTGTGTGTTCTCGTTTTGCGCTTCTTTGGTAATGGCTTTCGCTTCTTCCTCACTCATGCCCTCAAACTTGACAAAATACATCCACTTCGGCACCCAGCCGCGCATGGTATAGTTCTGCCACGCGGCTTTGTCCTCTTCGTAGTTGTAAGTGATATCACCGAAATTATAGCTGATTTCATACTCCCCAAGCGGGGCAAGTCCATACAGAGTTGTTAAGGCGTCCGCACCGTAAATTGCTTGTTCCAAAGCTGTTTTCAGCGCGTCCCGGTCTGTTTTGATGGTTTGTATGGTGTCCCGGTCATCCGCTTCGACCTGCGTCGCGGTAATCATGCCCGTCTGCCCGTCCAGCACAAAAACGCCCTCGGAAAATCCGCATTTTACACCGGCCATGGAAAGATTGAAATTGATGTCTTTAATACGGGCGTCTGTCTGCAGAGTCGGCGTGTGCTCTTTTATGGAATTGGTGCTGTCGTCTTCCACGCCATAACCAACACCCAGCACGAACCTCGGCAGCTCAATCCCTTTGTTTTGCGCCCCCTGGTAAGCCGTCTGTCCGATAAATGTGATGTGTTTGCTGTCCTCAACCTCTGTGTTTTTGCGGCTTATTGCAATATCGATTGCCTTTAATTCTGTTATCGCATTTGCGAAAACAGACATACCAAGCGGCGATGCCGGGTCGATGGTGTTTGCGCCCGGCACGCGATAATAAGCAAAAAGCGGCTTTGAAAGCCGCAATATTTTGACTTCTTCCTGCAAGTTTTTCCAAGCGTCAACACTTTGAAGACTCACCGCCGTGCCTAAAAAGCTTTTATCCCCGGCGGTTTGGTTGCGGTAAGCCTTGTTGGTTACAATATAAACCGGATTGCCGTCTGCATCGGTCCCTTCAAACCGATGATATTCGAGCCTTGTATAATTGAATCGCCCTTGTGTCGCGAAAGAAGCAAAGATTGCCCCGACAATTTCGCTGTTGCTGTCTTTTGCCGTTATTCCGAAATTTCCGGGCAGTATATAGTCCCACGATTCCCCGTTCCATTTTATCATCATACCGCCGAGCCGCTGCGCTTCGGCAAGCTTATCGGGCAGGCGCTTCAACAGGTCGTTTGTAATTGACTGCAAAAAGTCTGCGCGGGCAGACCCGGAAATTGCAATGCCGATATCCAAAGCCATCAGTTTTGCACGGAAATCTGCAATATGCTTTGCCATATTCACCGTTTCGACGCCGTCGTCCGGATTTCTCCACGGCGGGCATCCGGTGGAAATTTCATCCCATTTTTTCAAGGCGTTGTTCATTTCTTCCGAAGCAATCAGCTCGACGCCGAACGCCTTTCCGATATCCGCACTGTTCATAAACATATCCCGTATTCTCCTTAACAGGCGTGCAAAAATGTTCACTGTTTCACCGCCTTATAAAATCCACTTCAATTCGTTTCGCAGCGCCGTTCGGCAAAAGTACCGAAGCTGGTCCATGCTGTGGTCATTTTCCTTAATGACTGCATCCTCCTGCTTGTCCTCATCCCAGGAGTAAGTTTCAAATTCCTCAAAAGTATTCTTACAGCTTTTATGGAAATATAAAGCTCCGGCATTCAGAAATTTTGTTACATCCTGAATGCCGTTGAGCACGTCATTGTCTGCTCTTACAACTGCGTATTTCCCGTATTTTTGTATCGTCTCAATCATCGACGACGCCGACGGGTCAATGATGATATACTCAATCGGATAGTCCCCAATCAAATTGCAAAGCATCATGTAATAGGCCTCGTTATCCACGCGGTTATTACTGCCGCCTTTAAAATAAAGCTCTTGAAGCATTGTTGCTTTGCGTTCGGTCGGGTTGTAATCATAAAGCCCCGCGGCAAACGGATTCACCGTTCCGTAGTCGACCGACACATAATAGCGGTGTCGGGCGCTTATGGGCTGGATTTGGTCTACAACATGAATTTCCCGGTTAAACATCGGATACACAAGCCCTTCGGCTTTGACCCACTCACCGAGAATATACCGCCGATAGAAGACGCCGGCGTACATCTTTTCATATCTTGCTTTGGTCTTTTCAGAAAGCCCCGGATTGTCCTGCATGGTAAAATGCAGGTGCATGACATTCCGCTCTTCTGCTTTTTTGACCCAATCCGTATAAAACCAGTGCCCCGGATTTTCGGGGTTACAGTTAAACCAAAATTTGGAGCCGTCCACGGAGCAGCGCGCCATTGCCTGTTCCACAAAAGAACGCGGCATCAGCGCAACCTCGTCGAACAGCACCCCGGCAAGGGTGATACCTTGTATCAGCGCATAGCTGCTTTCGTCTTTGCCGCCGAACAGGTAATAGGTATTTGACTTTTCCCCGAGTGATATAGTCAATTTATTTTCGCTTCGCCTTTCCGTAATGGTGAAAAGGCCTTCCAGCCATTGCGGCATAAGCGTTACCACATTCCGCCGGAGGGATTCAATCGTCTTGCCGCACAGCGCAAAAGTCTGCCGGTCAAAGGTCGCCATAGACCAAAGAACAAACCCGTCCGCCATGGATACGGTTTTCCCGGAACGAATAGAGCCGTCGCAGATGATGCCGTCTTTGTCTCTATACTTCGGGCGGTTCCACCATGTCATCGCCAAGTTTTGCCGTTTGCTGAAGTTCCGGTATATCATCTGTTGGGACATCCTCCTTTGTACTGTTTATAATTGCGTCTAGTAAGTTGTTTTGACTGTCCGCAGGCGGCTTCGGCGGCTGTTCATTCCCGGTAAACTTGTCAATCAGAATGCCGAGCGTCGTCGCAAGCTGGTTCATCGGCGTTTTGGCAATCCGTTCTTCGTCTTTAACCGCTTCGAGCAGCTTGTCGAGGATTTCGCAGACATCGGTTTTCTTGCTTTCCATATACGCAAGAATGGCGGCTGTGTTTTCCTCTTTTTTTTGTGCGACTTTTTGCGCCGTTTTCGGGTCGCTCGCCAAAGTGCGCCGAATCGTGGTGTCGCTGACTTTGTATTTTCGCGCAAGCGCCCGAATCGTTACCCCGTCCGCACGCTCCGCAATAATCTTTTTTCGTTGTCTGTCTGTCAGCTTTGCCACAATCACCACCCCTAAATGGATATAAGAAAAGCGCTCCGTAAATCGGAACGCTTAGAAAAATTTATCGATGATTATATAGCCGGGGAATAATCCCCGGCTTTCCTTTTTGCTCTAATATTATATTAGCACATTTTTATTCTACATATCCTACAATTTTTTTAAATATCGGTATGCGCGAACCCACACGCTTTTTTCTGTATTCCCGCCGCCTATGTAGTCGGCTACCTCGTTCCAACTTTTTCCGGCAACAAAGCGCAGAATGAAAATAGTCCGCAGTTGGCTGTCGGCGATTGAATTGATGAAACGCATTGCTTTGCGTCGCTCTTCCTGGCGCTGCTGCAAAGCCGCTTCGAGCTTTTCCTTTTCTTCGATAATCTGTTCCACCACGGCGCCGATACGGTCGCCGCCGGATCCTTTCCCCGGAAGCCCCGTCAAAATTGGCGTCATGCGCGCCGCTTCGGTTTCAAGCTCCTCGATGCGCTCTTGCAGCAGCTTTATTTCTTTGTCTATATACCGCAGATTATTAAGCTCGGTTATGTTCATCGCTACGCCACCTTTTGGAAGAATAAATACATCCCTTAAACGGGCACAGGTCTCGCTTTCCATCGACCTTTATTCTGTATACGCATTTCTCATTGCGGCATATATAACCGCCGAAGTCCTTTTTAACGCTTTTCATCTTGTCCCTCACAAAGCAGAAATGCTCATTACGCAGTAGCCGGGCAGGCAGAATTCGCCGCGGTAGATATAGACCACCTTCCGCAAAAGGTATCTTCCTGTCTCGTTTCCCGCTTCGTCGATTTCTTTTAAAAATAGCGCATCGCCGACCTTGTAGTCCCGGTCATCCTTTCTGATTTCAAACTTTTTTATTCCGAGCCGCATATCGTTGAAAAACTCTTTGCGGAGCTTTAATTCATGAATCATTTTTTATTTCTCCTTTCTTCCATTTAACAATTCCGACAATCGCCAAAATGAAATAGACGGCATATAAAATGGCCTGCGCGTAGCTGCGATGCATCACATTAAAAACACACCAAAACGCATTTTTGACAATCCAAAGGTAAAAGCCCCAAACCTTTTTGCAGCTGTTACCGGCCGTTCCAATAATCGAAAGCGCGGTGATTATGTACGGTATGATTTGCATATTTTTCATCTCCTTTACCCCCATGTTCCGTCAAACAAGGATATTTGCATGGTGTCAAAATTAAGCATCTTTTCTTTTGCAAGTTTATAAAATTCCCTCGACACTTCAAAACCGTAGCTATTCCGCCCGAGTTCATATGCTGCGCGAAGTGTCGTTCCGCTTCCGGCACAAGGGTCAATCACAACATCCCCCGGATCTGTAAATATGGAAATGAGCTGTTTAAGCAATGCTACCGGCTTTTGTGTCGGATGAATTTTCGGGTATTCCGCTGCCGAATCTCTCCGCATTTCAAACCAGTTAAAAATCATGCGTCCTCCATTGTTGAATTTCGGAAGCTTGTCCCGATACAGCACCAAGGCATATTCTGTCGCTCCGACAATCTTCATATTGGCTTTTAAAACTTGTGCGCTGTAATTTTTGATAAATACAAGCGGGATGTGATGTTGAAACCCATATTTTTCGCCGTATTGAATAACAACTGGAATTTGCTGAAAGGAGCAGAACACAAGCATTGCCGGGGCTTTTCCTTTTTCTTTCGGTTCTTTTTTCAGCAATCGGTTGCAAAAGTGCATATATTCCGCAATATTAAAATTTGTGTCGGTGAGGAAAAAGCTTTTTCCCGCCTTTTTGCTTTCGCCGTTTCGATTATCGCCGTCTATGTACCACTCTGTGCTTGAAGCATAAGCATTCACCCCGAGATTGTATGGGATATCTGCAATCACAAGCTGCGCTTTTGGGATGTTGTATCGCTTATAATTCTGAAAGTTGTCATTGTAAAGTTCTGCTTTAACTGTTTTCACTGCATCACCCCACTGTGATTTCATCGAATACGTTTATTTGTGCAGGCATTAGGCAATCACCACTCCAATCAAGAAGCAGACAAAATACACAAGCATTTGCATGCTCGCCAGTAAAATTGCGCTGAACATCAACACCCCTGCAATAGCAGACAGCAGCGCAAAGATAGCTTTTTTCATTTCTTTTCCTCCTAAAACAAATGGATTTGACCGTCTAAATCAATCATGTTTCCTTGGTCGTCAAAGTCCCACGGCACACCTATGTAAGACAACACGCGTCCCCACCCGTACCGTTCTCCGGTTGTGTCATCCATACAGCAACGCTTCATCCAAAAATCCCATTCTTGTATATTTCTGTCGTGCAAGCGGTCAAACCTGTGCGGCCTTTTTTCAAGATGAACACCGAATCCACACATCGAGCATCCCGTTCTTTGTGCGCCGGTTGTATACAACTTTCCATTACCGTCTTTTTCAATTTTTCCGTATATTTCCGGGACAGGAACATTGAGTTCAAGCGCAAGTTGCAGCAAATCCTGTCTGCTAAAAATTGCAAATGGTGCGGAGCGTATTGTTGTCTTCCCCCAATAATTACAGCCGTGCATTTTAAGGGATTTTTCCCTCCTGCCACCTTCCGAAGCCATTAACCCGAGAAACGGAACACTGTCATTTTCTCTTGCCCAATCGTCGCATGGTTTTTCTTTTAAGTAATAACAGCACTTTGACGACACGGAAAACGGTGCTATTTGATAATTCACATTTTCTCGTTCGTTTTCATTTCCCGCGAACAATTCCAGCCATTTTTGTGGAAGTTTCATTCTCGTCCCGGTTCGATTTCCTCCATACTCTCCGGTTTCTCCTGTTATAATCGCGTGCCGGACAGTTGCGTTTTTGGTTGACGGGTGCTCTAAAAGCTCAATTTTTGCAGCGACCTCCTTTGAAATAACCGGGAAGCCGAATTCCTGCAAAATGGAAACTTTCGTCCAGCTCTTGCCATCTTCCCGCTTCGCACTTTTTAGCGGAATCACACCGAGCTCCTTATGAATTTTTTGAATGCTTTTATCTTCTAAAGAAGAAACGGATATGGCAGGGCAATCGATTCCAATCGAGCGGAGGAAAACAAGCAAAGTTATGCTGTCGAGCCCTCCAACAGAAACATGATAGTTTTTTCCATGCGCATTGCACATTTGAACAAACTCTCTCGCCCGAATTTCCGCATATCTCTTTTTAAACCAATATGGCTGCTTTTGCTTAACCAAAAAGTCCGCCATTTTCCTTTCGGAATCATTTTCTTTCATTATGTCGAAAACGGTTTTTTTCACTTTTCCTCCCCCGCTTTCAAATAGGCTTCAATCGCATTTTTCGCGGCTTCCCAGCCGTAGCATACAGCGGTCTTGTAGCCCTGCGCTTCCAGCGCTTCAAGCCACGCCAGCTGATTGGCGGTCGGCTTGTTTTTTCCGGCTTTCAGTTCTATATAAAGCCCATGATAGCCGCTTCGCGATACCGGCAGGCAAAGGTCCGGCACGCCCGATTTCAACCCTTCGGAGCGCATGCGCGCACCGGTCCACTGGCTTCGTTTGCCTTCGTTCGGGATATGGAAAAGCAAATTCAGCGCCGGGTATTTTCCGGCGGCAATGGTCGCCCAAACGAAGAGGCTGCGCTGCTCTTCGCTCTCGGTTGCGGTCGGCATCGTTGCCCCTGCAATAATCATTGCGTCCCCTCCGTTCTTGCCTTAATTTCTGCCTTTTTCTGCTTCATAATTTTCTGTCCTCCGCTACCCACCTCAAAATGGTTTGGTAGTGATTCGCAACGGTCGCTTTTTTTCGCGTAATGAAATCATCGAGCTTGTCAATGTAGTAGTTGAATTCGTCGAGGGTGAGCTTGTCCAAAAGCACCCCTACCTGATTTTCCGAAAGCATCACTGCCCTGCCTTTGCCAAACGCAGAAAGCTTTGCTTCCTCCTCATCAGCGTTCAGTGCGGCGCTTTTGTCGCCGTTGCCGCCGTCGCCCATTTCGGTGTGCGATTTTGCTATATAATTACTACCACTACATATATATTCTTTATTCTTACTATTCTTTATTTCTTCTGATGGTGCGATTTGGCTGTCAACCTGCCTGCGATTTGCCTGCGATTTGCCTGCGGTTTTGCCTGCGATGTTCTGAAAGGCATTGTACTTAATCACAGAAACCACGCTGAATTTCGGGTATTTTTTGACTGCGATTCTGCCTGTCAAAATCAAGTTCTTAATTGCCGTTCTTGCCTGCGAAATTGTGATTCCGCAGGTGGTAGCAAGCAGCGGATAGGTAATAACCGCCTCCCCGCGCAAAATCGGAACGCCATTGTATTCACCATCCCGATAATTCGCGCGCAAAAGAATAAACAAAAAAACAGACAACGACACGGGGTTGCGCATCAAATCAGATTCCGTCAGCTTCCGGCTGATTTTCACAAATCCTGTGTTTTGCATATTACGACACCTCAAAACGGCAAATCATCATTTATATCAATCGGAATAAAGTCCGTTCCCGTGGCGAGCGGTTCTTCAGCCGGGGCAGTGAGCGCAGTTGCGCCGGATTCCGCCTTGCTGCCGCAGAACGAAACATTGTCCGCCACAACCTCTACCGCGGTGCGCTTGTTTCCGTTTTTGTCCTCATAGTTACGGGTCTGAATGGCGCCCTGCACCGCAATCATAGAGCCCTTTTGAAAATATCGCGTCACAAATTCGGCGGTTTTTCTCCACGCTACCACAGAGATGAAATCGGTTTGCTTTTCCTCCCCTTTGTTTCCGAATCGTCTATCGATTGCAACACAAAAAACGGTGACATTTACGCCGTTCGCCGTTGTGCGCAGCTCCGGTGTTTTTGTTAGCCTTCCCATAAGAATCGCTGTATTTAACATTGTCCTTTTCTCCTTTAAATGTAATTTTTGTGGAATATCTCTCGAAACGCCTCTTTTGTCCACCCCTGCTCACGCATCGCCTTTTTTTGCCCGTACTGGTGCAGTGCTTTCATGGTTTTCGCGTTGTGATGTGCGCCGTCCGGCGGCTCGTTATGGCAGGCGTGGCATAAGTACACCACAAGGCCGTATTTCTCACTGTTTTTGCGGTTACTGCCGCCAAATATGTGGTGCTTTTCTAAAGCGCCAATTTGGTGGCACAAAAAGCATTCTCCAATCATTTCCATTCCTCCTTGAGCAAAGCAATCTCGCTTTCCGACAAAACCGGAATATCCAGCGACTTCGCCTCTGAAACAATTCCGTCCAAAAATATGCTCATTTCCCGCGTGTCATATTGAGAAGAACCCTTGAACACCTTATAATGCGTAAATGGCTTTCCGTTTAGTATCGTTTCTCCTGCCGGTTCGTAATACTTTACAAAGCCCGCAATGTTAATTTCCGAGCGCACGGAAATCATCTCGCTTTGCCCATAGTTTTTGAGCATGTCTAAATAGACTTCCTCTTTGCTGCTTTTTAATACATCCGCAATTTCCGTGCAAAGCTTCCAGCAAAGTGAGTTTGCGTTGTTTGAGCGCTTCCTGTGATATGCTTTCAGCGCAACCAAAAGCGTCTTGTCTTTGTATGTGTCATAAATCGTCCTGCCATCCTCTTTCAGACGCAGGGTCAAAAACTGGCTGCCGGACAGGTCAAAAGACAGCCCACTGATTTGCGCTTGAAACTCCGTCATTTCTGCCCCTCTGCATATACAAATGCGCGTTGCCCTAAAGAACGGTTTATAATCGACACACCGACAATCCGCTTGTTCTCTATTTTGATTTTTTCCACGGAAAACTTGTCAAATGTTTTAAACGACCCCTTTGGCGTCTTGGTGATTTTCACCTTGCCGCTCGGCACCCAAATGAACGGTGCCGTGTAAAGCTCCCGCCCAATTCCCCAATTAAAGCAGGCGCGCTTAAAGCTGTCAGAAGCCTCGCCTTTTTGCGCTTCCGTATTGCTTTCCGTGCCGCAGTCCGATTTCCACACCCATTGTGCCCCTCCGTCGCGCATCGGCACGAGAATTCCAACGCGGCAAAACAGATTTCCCTTGCATTCATAGTGTTCGCGCTGCCAGTTTTCCCCGCCAACCGTTTCGTCGAGAATGTTCATATCGCACCGCGCGTCTTTGTAAAGCAGCAACACACAGCCTTTTTCGTTTATCTGTGCAACACGCACTTCAATCTCGCTCGCCGTTAAATCTCTAAATTTCATTGTCAATTTCCTCCAATGGGCATTTAGCCCCAACATGTTTTTCCGGCCAGGAAACCACCTCGAAATTCAGTTGGCATCTTCTCGTACCCGCTCTGTAATACGGACACTTCACAGACCGAATATCTGCGTTTCCTTTTAAATCTACGGGAAAATGCACAACGACCGTTGCTACTGCTGTAACATACGCCGAAACTCCGGAATCAAAATTTGCCATTTACTCCACCTTCTTCAGTGTACTTAAAATGCAGTCTGCACAAAGCTCCTGCCCGTCATATTCATATAGCTCTTTTTCCTCGCCGCATTCGTCGCAATAAAAATGCGTTGCGCCCTGTGTGCAGGAAGCGCCAAGACACGGGTAGGCGCCTGTCGCACAGTCGCAGCACTCGTGTTGAAACTCACGCATTTTTGCTCCCCCCATAGATGCCCATTTCCCGCAAGCACCAGTCCAAAGCGACCATAACCGGTATGGATTGCTCGTACTCTTTCGACGGCGGAATTTGCTTGCCAATCTCGGCGCAAATTTCATCTTTTTCCATATTGGTCAAGTCAATCCCCCCTCTCCTTTACAAGCTTCCTCTGCGCTTTTATAAAAGGGACAGTTTTCGTTGTGGTCACAAAGCATTTCTTTGAGGATTTCGCATCCGCCATCGTGTGCGAAATACCCGCCGTTATATGCAAAGCAATCCCGCTTCGCCATTTCACTTGCTGTTTTATTTCTCATATACTTATCTCCACCATTGAAAAAATAGATTTTTGTGTTATACTAAAAATGATATCTTGTTACAGC
>ERZ1090865.137-NODE-137-length-47270-cov-10.006439_pt1 | contig 47270 bp, 34 predicted proteins | sample MGYA00478478_ERZ1090865 | MGnify/ENA primary metagenome ERZ1090865 (study PRJEB33644, sample SAMEA5815715) | chicken gut metagenome | biome: Chicken; feature: Gastrointestinal Tract; material: Caecum | place: Ireland | collected 2019-01-01 | study: A study of the... | reverse complement strand
ATTAAACATGCGCATGAGCCTCCTTCTTTTGAAAAAAGAAGGAGGCTCATGCAATCTATGGAATCCGAGCGAATCAAAAACAACTTACGAGGTTTTTCCCACATTCTGCACACGAATTTATCGTGTTGTAGAGAGAAATTGACACCGCGGCACAATCGTGCTACACTATAAACAAGAGGTGATTCCTATGCCAGAAATCCGGCCGATGCGCGATCTGCGCGACACCAACACGATCTCCCGCCTGTGCCACACCACCGCCGAACCTGTCTTTATCACCAAAAATGGACGGCAGGATTTGGTCATTATGAGCAATGAAGAATACGAGCGCCGCTGCGCCCGGGAGGAAATCTATGCCAAGCTCCTGGAAGCCGAGGGGGATGCGGCCCGCGGCGACTTGTTGGATGCCGACGATGTGTTCAGCGCGATGAGGGCCAAGTATGAGTACTGACCAGCCGTATTCCCTGCGATTCACCCGGCACGCCGTCCGGGATTTGGACCCGATGTTCACCTACATCACCTATGAGCTGGACGCCGCCGAACCGGCCAAGGCGCTGATGCGGGAGATTGAACACGCCATTTCCAACCTGCGGGAGTTCCCGTACTCCGCCCCGCAGGCCCGCGGCGACCTGCTGGCCCGCAAAGGCTACCGAGCGCTGACCATCCGCAAAAAATATGTGGCCGTCTACCGTATCAACGAAGCGCGGCGCGAAGTGGTGGTTCAGCGGATTTTTTATGGGCGGAGGGAGTACGGAAAGTTATTATAGCGCTTCCAACACTCGTGCGGAACACCGCAAGGTATGCGCATCGTTCAAGATTCTGCAAGAAAAAACCAGGAAACAAGGGGAGATCCCTGCATCCATGGGCGTTTCGATCCTGCAGTCCGTTGCTGAAACCGCAAAACAAAAGCACGGCAGACCATCAACCAAGGGCAAAGCGCTTCGAAGATGAAAAGGGACCTGCGGCGAAAGTAAAAATGCGGCAGGATCACAGCGCGGTTTGGGCCCGGTATCCGCCGCATGATTGACGGGAGCGGCCAGAGGCGGTATCATGATTCTATAGGCATCCGGAGGAAGGAGGGTCCCTCATGAAACGCAAAACCGGCGGTATTCTGCTGTCCTGTGTGATGGGCGCTGCGCTGCTCAGCGGGTGTGCCAGCACGATTGCACCGGCGTCAGAATCCGCATCACATCCTACGGCTCAGTCGGCGGTTGACAGTGGCGGCGGCGCTTCTTCGGAAGGCTCCAATGCGCCTGCCGATCAACCGGTATCTCCGGCGTTCACACCCGCGCCGGCCACGGTGCCCCCGCGACCAGAACAGACGCAGTCGGATCCGGTTGTTTACGCAGAGGGAAAAATTGCAGCCGACGGCGGCGCGCTGTTCGAGGTCCCCGGCGGGATGGACGCCGATCGCTTTCGGTCCTTTGCCCTCTATCTTACCGTTGCGATACAAAGCCCGATCGATTCCATTGAGAACGCGGATGACAAAACAGCGTTTCGCCTGAGCCGCTGTATGCTGGAATGCTTTTACAGAACACATCCCGACATCTGCGACCAAGTTGTTTACCGCGAAGCACCGGACGGCTGCGTTCGGAATTATACGGAGATCCCCCTTTCCGATTTTCTGGATTTCACCGCCACCCATCTCGGCCTGGATACGCTCGACTATTTCAAAAACGCCATACCGGCAGAGGACGAAGTCGTGCGTTTCGACGAGGAAAACGATCAGATTCTGTTCGTGCCTTCCCTGGAAAGCATCGCCTCGGACTTTGACGTCGGCCATGTGGAGAGGGAAGGCGATCTCCTGCGCCTGTATGCCAGTTCAGAAAGTAAGGGCGAGTGCGTTTATGTGTTCGATATTTCAAACAGCATGGATCAGTATCTGTTGGTAAGGGTCGATTGAACTCAAAAATGAAACGCTGCTGAATCAGTTCAACAAAAGCAAAAGGAACAAAAGGAGAAGGAGGATACAAATGAGGGGAAAGCATACGGGTGTGCTGGCTATCCTGCTGGCCGCATGGATTCTCGCCGGATGCAGCCTTTCTTCGGGTTCGTCTGCCGGCCAAACGCAGCCGTCGCCCGCTGCCACGGCTCAGCCGCAACCGGCGGCCGAACCGCTCGCCGTCTCGGTTTCACCCGAGCGGAGCTGCTATCAGCAGCTGTACGATCAGCCGGATAATCCTAACTGGGCCCTCTATGCCGAAATGACGATCACCAACCATACGGATCAGCCCCTCACGATCGAGACCATCTTTTTGTATCCAAACCACCAGTTTTATGGCGAGGAGGCATCGACGCCGGTCCTGTTGCCAGAGGATGCGACGGTAGCGCTGCGGGAAACAGGGCTTTGGGAGCTTCATGCGGATCAACTGTCGCTGGACTCCTGCCCTGTACGCGAAACCTGGCCCTTCGGGGAAAATCAGCTGGATTTTCCTCTCGAACTGGAAGCCGGACAGTCACGAACCGGAAATATATATATCCCCGGCGGAACGGATATGACCACCGGCTTGCCGATGGCTCCTTATACGCTGGACTTTATGACATCTGTTGGGGATTTCAGCTATTATGGGATGGCCATTGCCCCCAACGGGAATTTTTGGGGAACGTTTCAACCATCGGCAGGTGACATAGATAACATCCAAGTGGCCGAAAGTCTATCGCGTTTTTTGGAAAGCAGCCGGCTTTTACTGTGGCTGACCCCTTCCGCTTTTGTTGGCATGGACAACGCAAGCGCCCTTCAGTCCAATGAAGAAATATATCGCGCTGCCTCTGCGGCCATACTGTATTTGACTGCGCAGGGGCAAATACAGCCGCTGACATACCAATCAGGCGTCCCCTGTTATTCGCAAGAGGTGTTTGAAAAAGTTCTGCTTGAAATGTTTGGACAACACTGGGATTGCACAGGATTGTTGCAGACGGTGCAGACAGAAAAGCAGGAGGAAGAGGCCATCCCGGTACAATATACCTTGACAGACGTGGCCTACAGCGTTGCGGTGCTTTCCCAGCGGGATTCCGGTTCCCTGTACGGCGGTACGCCGGAATCTGCCGTGGACCCAATGAGTGAAACCGTGGTGTCTTTAACGTATTATGCGCCGTCTGCCGCACAGGCCGATACAACGCTATCTATACCCGGTGACCGCCCCTATAAAATCACCATGAGGAGGAATTCGTCCTGGGAGTATCTGCCATTTTGCTTTTTGGGGATCGAACAGATGGTATAGCTTTTCCCGTAACGGAGGGGCCGGCCTGTTTCTGAAGAGTGGAAGAATTGATTGCGAGCCTGAAGGTGACAGTAGATATGCTCGCCTTCAGCATGGCCGGTTTTGCCCGCAACAGCAAGAAGTGTACCCGTGGTCACAGCATCCACCGACAGAAACAAGGTCTCTTGCACTATGTGCAAAGGTCAAATCCCAGAGGGCGCAGGTTCAAGTCCTGTCCATACAACAAGGAAAAGAACGGCAAGGTGCGAAGCCTTGCCGTTCTTTTCCTTTGCCTCGTTTACCGGTCCCGCGCCCGGCTCTGCACACCGAAGGTTGCACCGCACCCGAAATGACAGACCCGGCTTTTTGCTCTTCTCGCCTTTCTGTGGACCCGCCGTGGAGACAATCTCTCGGCGCTTTTTGTGCTGCTTATGAGGGAGAAAGATGAAGCATTTGCCAAAGGTTTCGGAGAGAATCATAAGCAAGTCAAAACCATATGAGACATATTCTACAAAAAGAAGATCCTCAATTTGGCTTTTTGTACGATCTTTTGCGTCACAAGCGAAGTGCCCTTTTTATTGTATCATACAAATGATACACTGATAATAAGTCGAAAAATTGCAGAACTGTAAGCAAAGGGATGCAGACCTATGAAGCTGTTTGAAAAAATTCCGGCCAGTTTCTTTTCCGTTTTGGCCTCTCCGAACCGAAAGAGTACAATTCGCTGGTATTTTCCACCTACAGCGGATTGAAACAGGCCTACGAAGAAAAAACCGATCGTATGTATGAGGCTTTGCTGACCGCCCGAAGAAATACAACAGAGCTTTTGCAGGATTTAAAAAGCCTTTACCATAATATTCGATACTATCATCAGATCATCGGGCAGGCCGTGGATGTGAACCAGTTGCTGCACGACTACTATGATGAATACAAGGGAATGCTGGACAGGATCTATCATCCCATCAAGACGATGGACTCTCTGCCCCGTTACCGGCAGCCCATTCTGGATATCCTCAACGCCCTGCTGGTGGATGATGAGATCATGGAGCGTGCGGTGGGCCGGATGATACAGCTCCACCCGGATGAGGACCCGGTAAAGGCACGCCGTACGCTGGATTGCTACATACAGGAACTGTTGAGCAGCTATTCCAACGTGGAAGATATTTTGCGGCAGATCGACCGCAAACATCGGGCATATACACGCGAATCGGTGGATAGCATCAAGTACCGTATGTCGGCAGATCACAGCATTGCGGGCAAGCTGACCGAACTGCTGCGGACTTTATCCGAAACGCCCGCAGGAGAACAGCGGGAAGCGATGCTAGACTGGATGCAAAAGGGGATCCAGTGTGAAAACCAAGCCTTTGCCGATGGCGGTTCCCTGTGGCATCCCACCGTGCGCAGCCGGAGAAGTGGTGCTCCGGACCGGCTTGTGCAGGAACCCTCCCCGGAAGAAGAACGGGAATTGCTACAAACCTTCCGGGAGGACCGGAGCCGGCAGTACTCCATTGCCCGGGCGTGGCAATATCTTGCGCATATGTTGGAAGATCGGGAGATGGTGACCAGCGAGGAACTGACACTGGAACAGGATGACCAGTTCCGCTGGCTTCTGATGGCTGCGGTGCGTTCTACTGACCGTAATGCACCGTTTTTGGTGGAATTTTTGCCGGGAGAGACCGAGAACAATGGATATCGTATTCCTCGTATGCGAATCAGCCGGAGAGGAAGCGCCAAAAGGGAGGAAAAGGAGGATCTCTGATGTGGATGGAAGAATATGAAGCTTTGAATGCAACGGAAAAATCGGAGTTCCGCCGCCTTGCCAATGCGCTACTTTCCCGCACCTATTTACTGCGCAATGTCTACGATGACCAGAAAAAAATGATGGATCTGAACAGTGACTATCGTACAGCGCGGCGCTTTTTTACCATTTTGCAGGGATACTTCTCCCTGGCAGGATGGGACCTGTACCGGGATGAGGAATACGGGGTGATTTATCTGCACAACCAGCAGGGGAGCAATCGGGCTCGGTTCAGCGCTTTCACCACAATGTTTCTGTATATGCTTCGCCTGATTTATGAGGAAAACCGGCAACAGGTGGAATTGCACCATGATGTGCGCACCGATACCTTTGCCGTCATCCACAAGATGAACGCCTTTGGACTGTTGAAAGATGGACGTTCCACAGCCAAGGATCGTCTGGAGGCCCAAAAGACCCTGGCCCGGTATCAGGTAATCGCCAAAATCGACGGAGGCTGGAAAACAGACGGAAACAAATTGCTGATCTACCCGACCATTCTGTTTTTCCTGCCGAACAGTGAAATTGACGCCATGATCCGGCAATTGCAGGAGATGCGCAAACAGTCTCAGCAAGAGAAAAATGACGAAGAGATGATGAGTGAGGAAGGGAGGGAATCCCTATGAAACGATTGAAGCGGATGCTGCTGGTCAACTGGTATTTTTTTCAGAAAGAGGTCATCGAGTTTGATACCTTGACCTTCCTGACGGGGAAAAACGGCACGGGCAAGTCCACCATTATCGATGCCCTGCAGTTGGTGCTGCTGTCGGATACAAGCGGTGGTTTCTTCAACAAATCGGCCAACGGAAAATCCCGGCGGTCGCTGATCGGTTATCTGCGGGGAGAGTTGTCGGACGATGAAGCGGGCGGTTTTACCTATTTGCGCAACGATCGTTTTACCAGCTATGTGGTGTTGGAATTTTATGATGAGGAAAAGGACCGGTACTTTACGGCCGGTTGCTGCTTTGATGTGTATTCTGATAACGATACGCCCCATGTTTTCTTCGGTTACTATGGCGCAATGCCGGAAAATCTCTACATTATAGACGGCCTTCCCATGTCCATTGAAAGATTGCGCCGCTGGATGCGTACCGAACACCCGGAATCCACCCACATGGTAACCGCTACGAATAAAGAATTCCGGGACTACTTGTATGGCAAGCTGGGCGGTCTGCAGACCAAATTTGCGGATCTTTTCAAAAAAGCGGTACCCTTTACCCCCATCTCGGACATTCAGACCTTCATCACCGAGTTTGTGTTCGGCCATGAGCAGCCGGTGGATATCCATGCCATGCAAGAGACCATCGAGAGCTATACCCAGATGGAACAGGAAGCCGGCCTGCTGCAGGAACGCCGGGAACTGTTAGAAGAAATTTCCGACCAGCATGGAGAATTCCAGCGATTCCGCAACCAGATCCAGACCCATCAATACATTGCCAACCGCGCCGACTGCGACCTGGCAGCCCGGGAGACCGAAGCCAAAAAGCGGGCTTTGGCCAGGAAAACCCAGAAGTTGGAACAGGACCGCCTGGAGGTAAAGGAAAGGCAGCGGCAACGGAAGGAAATCAACACACAGTATATCCATGTAAAAACCGAGCTGGATTCCTCCGACTTGCAACGGCACATTAAGGAACTGGAAAAGGCCCAAGAGGACCTGAAGCGTCAGATGGTGATCTGGCAGACGGAGTACAACAAACGCAACCAAGCCTTTACCCGCCTGACAGCCAAGTGGAAAGAAGTGCTGCGCGGCTGCGATGCGCTGCCCATGGAGCAGGCTGAAGTGTTGGGGGACCGTACAAGGGTAAGTCTGGAAACTTTTGTACAGCAGAAAGGGGCGGCTGTGCAGGCGGTGGCAGCACTCACCGGCAAAGAACTGTCGGCCATCGATCTGCCGGCTGCGGAAATAGCCGACCGCACCATGCGGGCGCTGGATCGCGGCATTGTGGCGCTGCAAAACAATGTGGAACAGGATCAGCGGGAAGCGGCACAAGCCGTTACGGCTCTTGTGGAGGAACAGGAATCCCTGCAGGCCGGGCGTCAGCGTTATCCCGAGTCCGTCACCGCTTTGCGGCAAGCCCTGGAAGAGCGACTGATGGCACAGGCACAGGGCAGTGCTTCTGTGCGGATGGTGGCCGAATTATGGGATGTGCGGGACCCGGCCTGGCGCAACGCGGTGGAAGGCTACCTGAATACCCAGCGATATAATCTGCTGGTGGCCGAGGAGTCGTACCAGACAGCAGCGGCCATTTATAACGCCGTCAAGGATGCGCTGCATATCCACGGGGTGGCGGTGGTGGACATTGCGGCCATCCGTCGGCTGCGTCCCGAACGGCGGCCGGGAAGCCTTGCGGAGGAGATCGTGACGCAGGACGCCGATGCCCGCCTGTATGCAGATTTCCTTTTGGGGCGGGTGATGAAATGCGAAAATCTGGAAGAACACAACCGGCAGGAAATCTCCATCACAAAGGAATGTATGCTGTACCAGCAAAAGGCGATCCGTCATTTGAACCCCAAAGTCTGGGCCCACCCGCTGCTGGGCCAGGGCGCACGGCTGCTGCGGCTGCGGCAGATCGAGGAAGAACTGACCTGCAAGCGCAAGACCAGTGAGCAGTTGTCCCGCTGGGGTGTGGCGGCACATAGAATTACGCGGCCGAACGGTCTGGGAACTTTGGATCTGGAAGACTGGGAAACGGCCCGGCAGGTACTGGCCCGCATTCCGGCAGCCCAGAAAGAATGGGCGGAAAGACAGGCCGACCTGGATGCCATTGACCGGGAACCGTTGCTTGCCCTGCAGGACAAGGAACAAAAACTGTACTGTACATTGACGGAATATGATAACCAGATCGGCGCGCTCCAACGTTCCATCGGGGATCAGGAGGGAAAATGTCACGATCTGGAAACACAACAGATCCCCCAGGCCCAGGCCAATCAGGCGCGGCTTTGGCGCGGTCTGGAGGAGGCTTACCCCGCGGATTGGCGTCAGCAGACGGGCGAACCGCGGTACCAGCAGGAAATCTCCACCCATGCCGGACTGGAGGCCGTCAGTGCCAATTTCCGGCGCAGTGCCGCCGCTGCCAAAACTTCTGCGGATAAGGCGTGGAGCGCTCTTCGGGATGCTCGGATTGACTATAATCGCCGTTACCAGATGGGTTTGGATGTGGAAAAGCAGGACAATGCGGCCTTTGATGCAGTATTGAAGGAAATCCGGGAAAACCGCCTGCCCGCGTACCTGGATAAGATCCGTGATGCCAAGGAAAAGGCAATGGAACAGTTCCAGGAGGAGTTTCTCGGTGTATTGCATACCAACATCGGCAATGCGGAAAGAGCGATACGGGACTTGAACTATGCGCTGCGCACGCCTTTTTCGGAGGATTCCTACGCCTTCCAGGTAAAGCCGAACCCGGAATACCGCCGTTTTTATGACATGCTCACCGACCGCATGAACCTGCAGAGTTATACCCTTTTTGCCGAGCAGTTCCGGCAGAAGTATGCGGCGGAGATCGAAGAACTGTTCGGGATCCTTACCGATACCAGCACCGGCGATATCGATAAGCGTGTGGAAAAATACACGAACTATCGCACCTATCTGCAGTTTGATCTCACGGTGACTACACCGGACGGTCTGGTGCAGCGGCTTTCCCGCATGATGGAGAAAAAATCCGGCGGTGAGACCCAGACGCCCTTTTACATTGCGGTGCTGGCATCTTTTGCTCAGCTTTACCGCATGGACCGTGATCCCCGCGGCAGTACCATCCGCTTGATCGTCTTTGATGAGGCGTTCTCCAAAATGGATGGCGAACGCATTGCCCAAAGCATGAAGATCCTGCGAGATTTCCGTTTCCAGGTGATTTTGTCGGCGCCGCCGGATAAAATTGGGGATATTTCCACTTTGGTGGACCGCAACCTGTGCGTGATGCGCAAAGGCCATACCACCATTGTCCGTGCCTTTGACCCACGGGAGGCAGCGCATGTTGAATCTTGAAACCGCCTTGCTGAATGCTCTATTGGACCGCTACGAGCGCAGCCGTGGTTTTAAGGAAAACCGCAGCCAGCAGCGGCGGATTCAGCTTCAGATGTACGGCGGCAGCAAAACGGATTTTCCCGCCTATGATATTGAGGACAGTGCGGCCCGGATGGCCATCAACGAGGCGGCCGGAAAGTTGGCAGAACAGGGTGTGATCGAACTGGATTGGATGCGCGGCCAGGAAGGGCATATTCTGCGCCGGATCGCGCTGTGCCCGGCGGCGCTGGCAGATGCGTACCGCCGCACCGGCCGGGAACCGCTGGCCGATACAGCGGGGCAGCTGGAAAGGCGGCTTCGGCAGGTGCAGCAGGCGTCCGCAGCGCCATGGGTCTGCCGGTATCTGCAAGAGGAACTGGATTTCTTGGCAAAGAACCGGCGCCCGCGGGCTGTCTTCCCGTCGGATGCAACGGAGCAGAACGATTGGCTGGCAGTGCTGGAAATGCTGGGAACACGGGCGCCGGAGCCCCCGCTCTTGGAACGAGTGTTTTCCCTGCGCTGCCTGGGAAACAGCAAGGCCTTTGAAAAACACCACCGTGTCCGGTTGCTGGGTGTGCTGCGCAAGGACCTTCCGTTGGATACCGAGGAGATGAGCGAGGAGGAGCTGCTGCGCCAGGCAGGGCTGGAAAAATATCCCGAATGGTTTTCCTTTTGTGGTGCGGTGCGGCTGACCTGGCCGGACGGAAAGGCGCTGGATATGGCTTCTTTGCAGGATGGGATCCAGATCAGTGCGGCGGATGCCCCACAGGTACAGATTACCTACGCCCCACAGGTCCGCACCCTGCTGTTTGTGGAAAACAAGGCCAACTATTTTGACACCATTCGCAAACACCCCTCCCCGGAGCGGGTCGTGGTGTTTCACGGCGGGTGCTACAGTCCCCAGCGGGGGCGTTTTTTCCAACAACTCTGCCGGGCCGCGGGGCCCCGGATACAGCTGCTCCATTGGGGGGATATCGACTGCGGCGGATTTCAGATGGACAGCCGCCTGCGCCGGGAAATTGATCCCCGCATCCGGCCCTGGCGCATGGATGTGGAACAGCTCCGGGCATACCGGGCGCAGGCAGAACCTTTCTCCGAAGCATACGCGGCAAAACTGGAACGCTTTTTGCAAGACCCTTATTTGCAGGACAGCCGGGAGGTCCTCCTGTATATGCTGCAGCATCATCTTCGGCTGGAACAGGAAGCGTTGCTGGAAGAATAGGCGCGATCTTCTCCGCACATCCGGCAGAACGGCCCGGACCTTTGCGGAAAAGATGGAATTCCGGCAGGTCTATTCTCTGATACGTGCGCTGCAGCGCCTATCGTACATACCTGTGGCACCCGGGCAGTGCGTGGTTTCCGCTGCGCGGGAACCTGACGGCAGCAAGCTCCTGGCTGCCGGAAACGGGATTGCGTATTGGCAGCTCACCGCTGTTCCGGCGGTGCTTTTTCCTGTTCCAGGCGTAAGGCCAGTTCCTGCCGCGCCACTTCCAAATGGTGGGCGTATTCCGGGATTTGGGGGCATTCCCGAGCCAATGTATCCCAAATAGAGATGGCCTCCTCCAGCCAGGGGCGCCAGTCCTGTTCCAGGTGGGACAGAGCGTACCGGCACAAGGCCGCGCGCCCGTAGATCCAGGCCAGTTGGGTGGCCTGGAACAGTTCCATATACCACGTTGCGGCATTTTTATACCAGCCGATGGCCTGGTCTGTCTGATTTTGTTCCAGGCACGCACGGGCCATCACGGTGGCGGCATACGCCAGGTCCCCCGCTGTTTCCTCATCGGTGCCCCGCACACAAACCTTTTCCAGACACTGGATGCCTTCGGCGCACAGGCTTTGCGCCTGTGTGGCATCCCCTTCTTCCAGGCAATATTCAGCCAGACGGGTCAGGCAGACGGTGCGCCCGCGGCGGATCTCATCCTTCGCATTTTCAGTACACAGTTCGGTGAAAAGCCGCAGCGCACGCCGATATTTTTCCCGGGCTTCCGGCCGTTGGTCCTGCTGTTCCATTTCTCCCAATGCCAGCAGGCACTTGGCAAGATTGCCGTGGGCCCACGATTCTCCCGCCTGGTTTTCATAGGGGGTCAGCAATTCCGCTCCACGTTCATACCAGCGGCGGGCACAGGTCGGATCGTCCCGGTCGAGTTCGCCCAACTGGCGCAGTGTTTTCTTCGCCTTGCAGCAGGTTTCCATCAGTTTGCACCGGCTTTCATCCGTTCCACTCTGCCGTATCATCTCCCGCAGAAGTATCGCCTGGCGATCATAAAGAGCCAAAGCGGCGGACAGGTCTCCTTTCGCCTCCTGCAGGGCAGCAAGGTGCCCGTAACTACAGGACAATACCTCCTCGTTTTCCGGGCTGCGTTCCTCCTCCATCAATGCCAGTGCGAGGGTTTGCTCCTGATCAAACCATTGGCCGGCCTGGGGCAGATCCTGTCGTTCCTGCCAGATTTCCCCCAGATTGCCGCAGATGTTTGCCATTTTCCGGCGATACCTGATATCTCCGGCCTCCGCCAGCAGGTCCTTGTTGCCTTCGAAAGCTTTCTCATACCAGAAGCACGCCTTGTCCAGGTCGCCCTCCTGTCTGCACACAAACCCCAGACTGTCGTAATCACTTAACCTGTGTTCCCAAAAGAAAGGCTTACACTTTTCCTTTTCCGCCTCCAGTTCCAGGTCCACGGCGCAGGCTTTTTCATACCACTTCCGGGCTTTCGGCCAGTTTGTTTCGCCCCAGTACGCCAGCCCCAGGTTAGCGCATGCCATCGAATATTTCTGCCAGAACCAGGGATTGTGGGTCTCTCGCGCCAGTTCTTCGGTCAGGGCACAGGCTTTTTCCTGCCAGCGCCGGGCGTCCGCCTGGTTATTTTCCGCCTCACACAAGTTTCCCAGGCGCTCATAACTGTCTGCCAAGTCGCTGCGCTGCTCCACCGTTCCCTCCTTCGCTGCCAGGGCTTCGGTCAGGACATGGGCTTTTTCATACCAGGTCCGGGCGCTGGCCAGATTTCCCTCCTTCCTGCACAGATTCCCCAGGAGGACACTGCGTTTTGCCAGGTCCCGACGGCTTTCTGCTCCTTCCCGCAGCCTCGCCAGTGTTTCGGTCACTGTATATGCTTGTTCCCACCAGGCCCGTGCACCTGCCGTGTCTCCTTCTTTTTGGCAAAGCCTCCCCAACCGTTCATAGCAATCCGCCAGGTCTCGGCGGAACTCTGCGGCATCTGTTTCCGCCGCCAGCTTCTCCGCCATGCACCTGGCTTTCTCGTACCATCTTCTTGCGCCGGCCGGATCGTTTTCGTCCCGACAGACATCGCCCATATTTACGCAGCTGTGCAGCAGCCCCTGCCGTGCGGAAACAGTGTGCTTTTTTTCTTCCCGCTCTTTGTGCAGAGCATAGTCTTTTTCATACCAGTGCCGGACCCCGGGCCGATCTTCCTGTTCCAGGCACAAGTGGGCCATGTGCAGGTAAGCGGAAGATGCGCGCGAGACCCAAATTCCCGTTTGATTATTCGGCAGGGATTCTGCCAGCGCACATGACTTTTCGTACCAGATGCGGGCATTGCTCCAGTCGGCTTTTTCCCGGTACAGATCGCCCAACCCATCATACACAGAACTCAGGGCACAAAGAACCGAAGACTGTTTGCGTGGCAGCTCTTCCAGCAGCGCTGCTGCTTTTTGGTACCATTCCAGGGCATGGTCCGTCCATCCTTTCTTTTTAAAAAGATCTCCCAGGGCCATGTACACTCCGGCAATTTCTTTCCTCGTGGAGGGGGTGGACTTCCGACGGTCCGTCTCTTCCAAGAGTTCTTTTTCCTGCATCAAATATTCTTCCGCCTCAGCAAAAGAATCTGCTTCGAGGCATAGATTCGCCATCAAGCGGAGCGTCGATGCCATTGCTGCTCGGTTGGAATCGCTGTCCATCTCTCGCAGAAGGAACCGGTATTCCTCGCAAGCTTTCTGCGCCCACTGCCGGGCCTGTCCCAGCGCCCCTTCCCGCCGGCAAAGCCCGGCCATCGTGCTGTATGCAGTTGCAGCACGCTGCCGCACGGTTTCTCCGCCAATGTCGCGCAGTTCTTCTTCACAACAGGCCAACGCTTCTTCATACCAACGCCGGGCGGAGGCCAGATTTCCTTTTCGTTCCTGCAAAAGTCCCAATGTTAGCATGATGCCTTGCACAACCGCGTTCTGATCCGAGTTGTTTCGTTCCCGCTTTCGCTCCGATTCCACCACCGCTTCGGCAAGACTCTCTGCTTCGGCGTTTTGTTCCTCCAAAGACAAAATGGCCACAACGGTAACAAGAAATGCCGCGCGAATCACCGGGTTCGAAAACTGTTGTGCCAGGTCAGCCCCCTTTCTGGCCAGCGCCAGCGCCTGCTCCAGCTGGTCCAGTTTCGTAAGCGTCCCGACTAAATTTCCATACTCATTCAACAGGTCTGACAAATACTGCTCCTGGCCGTTTTCCCGCCAGTGCTTTTCCAGTTCCTCTATCAGGAGCTGCCGCCATCTGACCGATTCTTGCAGATTTTCTTCCACACCCTCGCCGTTGCGCAACATATTTGCCCACCGGCGGACGGCCGGCAAATACCCGCGCTCGGCGGCGCTGCGGATGAGCTGTGCCCCCTGCGCCGGGTCGGTTTCCACATCAATGCCGCCCAGATAGGCCAGGCCAATGAAATAATCATGGCGGGGGTCATCCTTTTTGGGGCGCAGGGCCAAGTCCTGCAGATTATCCAAAAGCCGCCGGGACAGCAAGGCGGCGTCCTGCCCCGGCACACAGGGCGGCAGGGCTTCAAAGTGCTTTTCCAGTTCCGAACGGTCGGTATCCACCATCTCCACCGGCAGTACATTTTTACCGGACTGCCGTGCCATGGGATACTCTACCTGCTGGACGTAGTTTTTCTCCTCGTTAAGGTTGGGGGTGACCACCAGAGCAAACAGCCGGCTCTTTTCCAGAGCTTGGGCAATGGACTGGTTAAAGTCCTCCCCCACTGTCAGGAACTCGTCATACCAGATGGCCACATCCCGACAGAACTCATTCTGATGGATCAGCTGCATCAATTCCCGGGCGACCTTCCGGTCTTTCTTGCGGTAGCTCAGGAAGATGTACGCCTCAAAGGCGTGTCGCACCTGAGCAGCCAGCTCATCCCCGATGAGTACCGACTCCAAAAAACGGCGTAGTTTTTCCTTGTAAGGCAGGGCGGTGAGGTCATTCTTGCAGGGCTCTAGGGCCTGCATGTTACCGCACAGGCGGCCGAATTCTTCCGCCAAGTCCGGCTCCCGCAAAATAGGCAGCACGGGAATATGCCGCTGCAGGGCAAAAGGAAGTTCCACCAGCCTGGCCCGGCAGTCCTCATACAAAAATGCCGAGGTCACTGTGACCACAAACAGCTGCATCTGACTCAGTTCCAGCTGCCAATCCGGGTTGGGATGGACCGGGTCGGCATCGTACCACAGGGCACAACTCTGCACTTCGAACAGCTCTGCCGCCGTGGTAGCAAAATAATCCTGCAGGTCCAGAGGGTTGGCACAGAAATACACCTGGGGCATATCCCGGGGAGGAGCCCCGGCTATTGTTTTGTACATCAGTTTCCCCATGTTTTTCTTCTCCTTTATTACAGAGTAGTAGTTATTAGAGCCCCTCTCCAAGGGCTGTGCTACACTGTAAAGGGCGCTGTGGATTGGCGTTGTTCTCCATCTCAATCCACGATCCAGTCCTGCTTTTCGGGGGGGCGCCCTGCTCCGGGCTGCCAGTCAAAGCGGCAGCGGGGCCCGCAGTACCGGCAGGTATCTATGGGGGTACGGAGCAGACGGTCCAGTTCCCACGGGTCCAGTTCCAGGGTATGGATATTCCATTTGCCCTCCCCATCGGGGATGGCTGTACCGAATGCCCTGTTCAATCGGTGCAGGTACAGTGGCCGCCCGCAGACGGCCAGCCAGCCGTTTTCCAGGCAGTGGCATTCCCGGGCAGGACAGTGCAGATACCCTTCCTCCGGGGTGTACACCGGGCGTTCGTACAGGTATTTGAGGAACTGCCCCCGAAATTCAAACAGACGATAGGCGATTTTTTCCCGGTGAAGCAGTTCCTCCAGCTGTTCCTTCCGCGCCCTGGTGCCGGGATAGAGGGAGATCACAAATTCTGCGTGTGCCTGTCGCATGGCTTCCAGCAGAAGTCCCTGCCTGGGGCCCAGCAGCAGGCCGTTGGTGCCCAGCTCGATCCGGGAATCGGGAAACAGCCGCCGTACCAGGCCGGGGTAGCGGGCGGCTTCGGGGTTGAGCAAAGGTTCTCCGCCCATAAGTTTGACTGTTTCGATGCCCCAGAAAAAGCTCCGAAGCCGACGCAGGTCCCGCGCCACCTGTGCGTAACTGCTGCACTCCGGCTGTTTTACCAGGCTGCTGTAATTGGCACAGCCCTTGCAATTCAGGTTGCAGTGTTCGGCCAGGTTAATCTGCACCATCTTCAGCCGGGGCTTGCCCAGGTCAATGGGAATCAGCAGGTCGGTCAGGTCGGCGGCGGCATCCAGGGCTGAATCGGTCGCAGAATAGAAGGGCAGCACATAACCCTGTACACCGGGTATATCCCGGAAAGCTTCGCACACCTGTTTGAGGGAGGGATTCGGTACCGCAAACAGGATAGCGTCCACCCCACTGTCCGTGGCTGCTTGCCGGAGTTCTGTCCCGTCAAAGGATTCCGCCCGCAGCGGATTGGTGTGTTCCCGCACTGAATTGTCCAGAACACAGACCGGCAGCTGCTCCGGGCAGCGGTCGAACCGGGCACAGAGTTCGATCTGCTCGCTGCGTTTCAGCAGACGATCCAAAGCAGGGCTGCGAATGGTGTTAAGAAGGATCGCTTTCATGGGTTGCATGAATTTCCCACCCCGTTTTCATCAGTTGTGTTTTTTCCGTTTCGGCAATGGCGATTACCTGCTGTGCCAGTGCCGCCACCTTTTCCGGGTTGGCATCCGGGCAGAAGACTATATAGTTCACCCCGTACAGCCAGGTGCCATAGTTTTCTCTGTTTTTGTGGTAGGCGTTGGGCAGGGCCACACAGGGGGTGCCGGTGACGGCAGCAAAGATCACGCCGTGCAAGCGGTCGGTGACGATCAGACGGGCGGTGTGGAAAGTCTGTACCGTCTGTTCCACCAGCGCCTCCCGCTGGTCCGGCCCCACCGTGCCGCCGTGGTACATTTTGTATTCTTCCGCCTCCGGCCAAGCCCTTCGCAAAGCCCGCAGCAGGGCGTCCCGCTGCCGGGGAAAGGCGGATTCCCTGTCCGCCCGCAGGCTTACCAGCACCCGGGTGCGGGGCTGATCCCGCCGGCGCACCGCCGGATACAGGGAATACACGATATCCGGCCGCAGACTGACATTCGCCCGGGGATACCACCGCTCCATGAGTGCCAGAGAACACCTTTCCCGCGCAAAAAGAGTCAGATTGGGACGAGAATAGGTTTCTGCCGACTGCCGGGCAGCCTCTTCACTTTCAAACCAGACACTCTGGGGGAAAAGCACTGCGGGACGCGCCCCCAACACTTGGATGACCTGCCGGCGGCGCGCCTCCACCGCCGGGTACAGGGTGCCCAGGTTCCCGCCCCCCTGTAAAAAAAAGAGGGTGTCCGGCGGACTTTCGGCCAGGATGCCGGGCAGGCAGCGCAGGGTCTGCTCTTCGTCAAGCACGCAAAGGATGTGGTCCGGGTACTGTGCCGCCAACCAGCGTTCTTCCGCCCAGGCAATGGCCTGATCCCCGATGCTGGCATAGGCCGGCGTCAGAAGCAGATAGATGGCCTTCTCCATGGTATATCCCTTCCTTCTGTCCCAAACATCAGTGCAGATGCTCTCTCAGAGCGCACAGATTTTCCTCCCGGCAGGCACGCAGCAACTCATTGATGCCCTTCGTAAAATCTGTCGGGTCCTGCGCCTGCCGCAGAATGGCCTCGGCCAGAGCTTCAGGGGAATCCTCCACCACCCCAAAGCCATAGGGCTCATAAAAACGGAAATAGGGCGAGCCCAGGGAAAAAACCGGGGTATGCCCGCGCATGGCATCCCAGAACACCCCTGAGGCGGTGATGTGGTACTGGGTATGGTCATACGGCACAAGGATAAAGTCGCAGCCGGCCACAAACCGGTCAATGTCCCCGGCACTCAGCCGCTGCCCGGGCAGCACCCGCTCCACGGATGGCTCTTTTTCCAGGGGATTCTGCTTCCCGCCCAGAAGGGCGAAAGACACCGCGCCGGCCGGGTCCCGCTCCGCTACCGCCCGCACCACCTGGCAGGCGTTGTCATTGGCAGCCGCCGCATACACGCCGATCCGCAGACCCGCATTTTCATGCCGGGTTGGTGTGACAGCATGCTGCACAAAAGGATGATGCAAAAAGATCATCCGCCGGATACAAGCCGGTGCCAGATACCCGGGGAGATACCGCCGGTAGAACGGAGAGTAACAAATCAGTTCCACCGAACGGTCGTCCATCTGTTCCAGGATGGTGCGCAGGCGGGTGGGTTCGCCGGGGTCCTCCCCCTGACGGAAGAGCTGCTCCCTCCGGCGTTCCCGGTTGAGCATCCGCTCCAGCCGGGCGTGAAACACCAGATGAAAACGTACCTTATAGCGGGGGGCCAGCGCAGACACCGCCAGTGCAATGCCGTCACAGCAAGAAAGAAGAAACACATCCGTCAGGTCCGGACCAGCATTGTTCAGGATCTGTACCAGGATGGCGGCGTACCGGCGGGCCTCCTCCTTGCAGTCTTCATATTTGGAGGGAAAGCTGGTGGCGCAGGCCCGCACCTGCCCCTGTTCCAGACCATAGATGCTGTTGACGCAGCGCAGGTGCCCGGCATCAGCAAAAAAGCAGATAGATTCATCCGGACAGGCTTGCCGCAGCTGCGCCACGAATCCTGCATTTACCTGTTCATGTTCCCAACCCATGCAACGCGCTTCTATGAGATACAGCAAGAACCTTTCTCCTTATCCCGTTATTCCGCAAAACACCCAGACTCTCAGATCATCCACCGGCCATCCTGCCACGCTTGCACCACCTGCCGCGCCCCTTCCAGCGCAGCAGGGGAGCCCTCCGCCAGACCTTTTTCCGCCTTTTTCAGCAGTAGCCGGGCCGAATAGTAAGCAGACACCCGAGACAGTTGGCACGCATCATAGTTTTTCAGTCCGTAATCTCCGCAGGTGTCCATATTGTAGGCATAACAGGTGCGGCAGACATCCCGCAGCAGGCAGTTGCGGCAGCGGCCCTTGATGGTATTCTGGATATGGGTATAATCTTCCTGCCACATCTGTTCGGGGGTCATCTTGCCGTAACGGATCAAGTCCTGGTAATACCGGCAGGGGAAACGGTTGCCCTGCATGTCGTAGGAAACAGTCTCCACACCGCAGGTACACCACTTGACCGGTGGCTTACCCGCAAAGTTCAAGCGGGTCATGTCCACATCCAGCAGCGATGCGGGGTGATATTCTGGATGTTCCAGATAAAAATCCACCAGACGGGCAAACTGACGTTCCAACTCCGCCATCTCTTCGGCAGAGGTCCAGTCAAAGGCATACGCCAGCTTCAGATCGATTTCTGGGAAGCCCAATTCGCTGATATATTCCACAGTTTCGGCCAGATATTTCAGCGACTTTTTGGAGCAGATGGTCTTGGCTTTGGCCTGGGGCCAGTTCCGGCGGAAATATGCCACATCGATCTGGTCGAAGGAATTGGTGCGGTTGAGATTGTGGACTTCCCGCGGACCGTCAATGCTCAAGAAGCAGAGGAAGCTGTCCCGGTGCGATTCCAGCCAGCGGGCAATTTCCCCGTGGACCAAGGTGCCGTTGGTAGTGGTCACAAACTTGTAGGGCTTGGGCCAGTCCCGCGCCCACATCACTTCGCAGATTTGGCGGATCCGTTCGAATTCCAGGAAAGGTTCCCCACCCATGAAGTCGATGCTCAACTGGGCGGAATCCGGTGCCTGCATCTCCGCCTCGATGATCTCCATGGCTTTTTCCAACGACATGACATCGGGGCGCTTGCTCTTTTCAAAACAATAAATGCAGTTCAGATTGCAGCGTTCCGTCACCGAAAGGAAAATATGCTTTTTCATCGCCATTTCTGGCCACCTCCGCTTTCACTCAGTCTTCTTGTGCAAAAAGATAGCAATGCTTGTAACCGGCTTCTACCGCCGCTTTTTCCAGGCAGAGTCGCCGTTCCTGTACCTGGCACATAATCACCAGAGCATCCGCCTCTCCAGCGCCCGCCTGCCTCAGAGCTTCGTGCAGGGCTGCAGGCTCGACAGGCAGCGGCAGCACCTTTTGCTGCACATGGTCTTCCAGACCGGTGTCCAGGACCGTTTTCCACTGCTCAGCAAACTCCGCTTCCTCCCCGGCCTCCGGCAGGAAAAAGACCCGATCATACCGGTTCAGCGCCTTCAACCCCCAATGGTCAAAGCGAAACAGCATCCAGTCGTGGATCTCTGCCGCCTCGACGCAAGTCCGCCAGATATGTCCATCATCCCGGCGGCGGATGTTGCAGTACCGGCAGAAGGGAATAGGCCTGGACAAAAACTCCATCACCTGTTCCGATGTGAGATCCTGCCGCAGGTCCAGGCTGTCCTGCGGACTCAGTTCCATTCCAATGCCGAAAGCGCTGCAGAAAATATCGGCAAAAGCCCGGATATTGCATGTGTAGATCCGTCCCTCCCGCACCTGAATGCACTTGTTGGCGTGGAAGCAATTGCGGAAATTCCACTCGCCATCCTGACTTCCCGTCAGATCGAAGGGGTCGAACTGCAGGGTTTTGCCTTCCTCCCCGGGACGCCCGTACCGTTCCACCGGAACAGAGAAACGGCTCCCTTTTTTCACAGCGGCTTCATAATCCACCGGGATAGGATACCAGGTATAACGCACGACCACAGCCTGCTCCCGGCAGGTTTGCCAGAAATGATCCGGCATGGCGTTGAGAAGCACCCCGTTTGTCACGATGGAAATCTCGGTCTGGTCTGCTTCGGTAAAAATCTGCCGTGCCGTGATCAGAAACCGGTCAATTTCTGGATTGAGCAGAGGTTCGCCCCCCAGCAGTTGAATGGAACTGACCCGATTGCCGAAAATTTCCCGAATGCGCACCAGGTCCCGCCGGAACACCTCGTGATTGGTGAAGCGGGCCGGTGCCGCCGGGGAATAATTGTCGCAGCCCTTACACCGCAGATTGCAGTGATCGGCCAAATGACAGGAGAAAGCCAGCTTCTCCTGAGGGATATATGCCAAACGTCTGATGGTCCATCCTCTCCTTTCTGCTGTACCTCAATAGGCGTTGGGGTATTGCTGTCGGAACCGTACAAAGTTTTCTTCTTCCTGCTGCCAGGCGGCCCTATATTCTTCCGAATGCAGATACTCTGCCACCTGCGCTAACCCACCGCAGAGAATTCGGTTAGGGACAACCCAGAATTCATCCGGGATCCGTGTTCCCTGCTCCATTTCCGGGGGAAAGGCGATACGCCGCTTTTGGAAATGGGCGTAGCAATATTGTCGGCAGCTTTCCACCGTTTCCCCATCCCGCAGGGTACAGGCATAAAGCCTTCCCCGCTGCCACAGGAAAACAATGTCCCGGTCTTCCGGCAGGGACTCGCCGTTGAGTTCGAACCGGAAGCACAGCCGTTTTTTCTTGTAGGGGCGTTCCACCCCCGCCAGTTCCAGGGCCCGGAATTCTTGTACGCCCTGTGCCAAGGCAATCTGTTCGATGCCCCGGCCATCCCACCATTCGTCAAAGGTGTGGCCCGCCGGGTCCTGAAAAACCTGCCGCCACACCTCCTCTCCTTCATAGGCGCATCGGTACAGCTGGTTCATGCGGGGCGTGTTGCGGTATACCGACAGGTGGCCGTAAGGTGAGATCCTCTCATACCGGTCCAGCCGCTGTGGGGTGAGGAAATTGGCGAAGTCCCCGCAGATCACATCCAGATCACCGTATCCCCAATGGGTGTATCCGACCAGATCGAAAGCAAAAATCTCTCCGAAAGCCGGACGAAAGTCGCAGATTTTGTACGGGCGCTCCAACGCCAGGGGAAAATCGTACAGTCGCTGTACCATTCCGCAAAACTCCGGAAAGGTCATCTGCCTGGCACGCACATTGGGCGGCAGAACCCTGGGTAGAGACTGATCGGTGTACAGAAGAAAATCAAAGCCTGAGTTATAGGCCGCCGCTTTCAGCCAAGTATGAAAAAACGGCGGCAGTGGCCCAAAATAGGGGTAAAGAAGTGCGATTCTGTTCATTCTTCGTCCTCGTCGGTTTTACAGCCCATATAGCGGGATCACACGGCTGTTCTCCAGCCCTGCTTCTTCTAGAAAAGACCGCAGCTCCGTGAGCTGAAGCACGTTCAGGCACAGGAAAGTCTGAGGGCGACGGCACAGGCATTCTTCCCGCCCGCAGCACCAATCCAGGCCCAGTCCGGCAAACTGCCTTTTCAGATAGTTTTCGTTGGGCCCGTTTTCCAGCAGGCCTACCGGTTCGTCGCCACACTCTCGCAGACAGATCTGCACCTGGGCTCGGGCGTTATAAAGGCGGTCCAGGAGTACAAAGTTCACCCGCAGATCCGGGCTGTTTTCTGCCAGCAGTGCCGGGGCTTCCGGGTGATACCGCTCGATGAACTCCCGGGGGAACCAGCGGTGGCGGTGCAGAATATCTTCCCGCACCGCTTCCCGTATGGCCTGGCCGGACTCTCCCCGTCCCAGGCGGATGCACTTCATCACCCCATACAAGAAGTCATCGTACACCTTGCGCAAGATGTCTTCGGAGCAGCCTTCCAGACAAGAAAGGGTTTCTTCGTAAGCGCGGATCTCGCAGAAGGGATCGTGGCTTTCGGATATGCTGTCCTTACGCCCCACCCGGTAGTGGATCAGGGCGTTCACATCCCGCACATGGATCAGCCGTCCCAGAGCCATAGCCCTGTGTCCGAAACTCACATCGTTGGAACAGGGCAGATCCTGAAAGCGCAGATTTTCCTTTTCCACAAAATCCCGGCGCAGCAGTTTATTCCATGGCACGTTGGTCCAGTGCAGCAGCCCCGCCGGGACCTGTGTCCAGGCGAACGGCGCTTCCATTGCCCGCTGCACAAAGTCGTCGGCCAGTGCCGGTACCTTGCCCTTTGTGTACCCGTCAGCGGAAAAGAAGCTGTCAAATTCCGCGATGGCCACGTCGGCGCCGGTAGTCTCCATCGCCTGAAGCCAACGGTCGAAAAGTTCTGGTTCAAACAGGTCATCGCTGTCCAGGAAGGCAAGGTAGCGCCCCGCCGTGGCACCTATGCCCCGGTTGCGGGAAAGAGCCGCCCCTTGCTGTTGCGCATTGCGCAACAGCACCACCGGCATGCTGTCCATGTACCCCTCCACGATGGCTGCAGTGTCATCCTCGGAGGCATCGTCCACCACTGTAAGGGCGTATTCCGGGCAGGTCTGGACCCGGATGCAATCCAGGGTCTGTGCCAGTGTGGCGGCGGCATTGTGGGCAGGCATAATCGCCGAGATCAGGGGCAGGTGGAACCGGATTGCCATGACCGGTTTTCCATCCCCGAATTCTCTTTCCACCAGTTCTTCAAATACCGGCCGGGGTTCAAAGGTCCAGCGGGCGGGGGATGTTTTAGCTGAAAGGGAAGAGATATCCTGATAGAACAGCACTTCATCCACCCGCACAATCAACTGCCGCGTGCCCTTGTATTCCTGGATACGGAGATATTCCCCGGGGTGGTGGCGGATCTGCCGCACGGTGCGCACCTCAATATCTTTGCACCCGGACAGGATGGCATCATAGGCCTGGGTCAGCACAGTGTAGGTATGGATCACAGACGGGCATCCCCCTTCTTTTCTGCCTCACAGAAAGCCAGCCGCATGGCCTGTTCCAGGCCGTAACGCTTACGCATGATGTCCGCAAGGTGGCAGGTTTGCTTTTCGGTACAGTTTCTCAGCCGCTCACACTCGGGATAGAACAAGCAGCTGCGGCAAGCCGCCAAATCATCGGCCAGGATTTTCCAGTCCCGCACATGGTCGGGGTCCGGCGGGACTTGTTCCCACACATTGCCAGCACGGGGCCGATCCAGATAATCCCGGCATTTGAGAAGACTTCCGTCCGGCAGGACCGCCAGGACTTGATCCTCATCGGCCAGGCAGGCATGGAAGCGGGGGGATTCCCGCAGACGCCAGGTAAACAGCCCGTGGCGGAACAATTTTTGTTCCAATTCCATACAGGTGTTCACCAGTTCGGTGTGCAGGGACTCTTCATGGTGGACCCCGACGCCGTCGTGATCTTCGTACAGCAGATGGGGATAGACATTGACCAGCGGCCGCCCGCCGAAACGCCCGATGAGGTAATCGCTCAGGCTGTGGATTTCCGCCCGATTGTACAGATCCACATGCAGGCGGATCTCCACCCAGATCTCCCGGGCCAGCAGCCCTTCGATATTGCGGATCACGGTGGTGAGCGGATCTGGGTCGTCGTTGCAGTAGTTCTTTATGCGGCGGTAGGTATCATGCATGCCGTCCAGGGTGATACGCACCTTTTTCAGTTTCCACAGATCCGCCGCACGGCCCAGGCTGTTCTCATCAAACAGATAGCCGTTGGAGATCATGTCCGACTGATAGGGCACGCCCCGCCGCCGCAGTTCTGCACTGACCAGGTCGATGATCTCGGCATGGCAGAGGGGTTCCCCGCCGAACCAGGTCAGATAGACCTTGCGTACACCCCGGTACCGGCAGATGTAGTCCACCGTTTTCAGGGCCGTTTCCCGGGTCATGGTACCCTGCCGCCAGGCTTTTTCATAGCAGTAAAAGCAGCGGGCGTTGCATTCCATGGTGGTGAAGATGGTATAAGTGTTGATGTAATCCCGTCGGGGTGCAAAGTCCCGGTAACGGACCTTCAATTGCCCCGCCAGGGCGAACTCGTCCAGGTCCGGTGGTACCAGAAACCAGCGGCGGTACAATTCCTCCCGCGGCTCTTCCTCACCGGGTGCTAGGGCCAGCAATTCGCCGGTCAGCTCCTGATACAACAGCCGGGTATCGCCTTCCTGGCATTCCACCACATACCGCGACCATCGCGCGGCGGATGAATCCCCGGGCTGTATGCCCAAAATCTGTCTGGTTTCCCTGTAAGCGTCCCGGATACGGAGCATCGTCTTTTCTCCTTCCTTGGGTGTGATCACAGTCTGATGCAGCAGCCGCGGTACAACCTGCCGGAGGCATCCTGTTTTTCCACAATGACCATATCTGTGCGATAAGCCTTGTTAAGGCGTTCCTCAGTAATTATCTGTTCAGTCTCACCAAACAGATAACTGCCGTCCGCATTGAGCATGAGGACCTTTTCACAGCAGGCAAAGGCGTGTTCCGGCATATGAGAGATCATAATGATGCCGGTGCTGGTCTTGATGCGCATCAGGGCGTCCAGCATGATCTTCTGGTTGCAGAAATCCAGATTGGAGGCCGGTTCATCCAGCAGAATAAACCGGGCGTCCTGCACCATGGCCCGGGCCAGCAACACCATCTGCTGCTCGCCGCCGGAAAGCAGCGCATAGCTGCGGGAGGCAAAGTTCTCCATACCCAGGAAAGCCAACGTTTCCATAGCCCGGTCCCGTTCCCGTGCGCCGGGGGCCCCGAATACCGGAAGATAGGCCGAGCGTCCCATCATAACCATATCCAAAACGGTAAAATTGCAGGCGGAATCCCGAACCTGGGGCACATAGGCCATGACCTGTGCCAGATCTTCCAAGTGGATCCGTTCCAGCGGTACCCCGTCCACCAGGATCTGCCCGCCTAGCAAGGGAATTTGCCGCATCAGCGTCTTGAACAGGGTGGTCTTTCCCACACCGTTGGACCCCAGCACACACACAGCTTCTCCCTGTCGGAAGGTACAGTTCAGGCGGCGGAACACCACACTGTCGCGGTAGCCGCAGGTCACATCTTCAAATCTTATTTCCAATCCGTTGTCCTCCATTTTCCCAAAAGAACCACCACAAACAGAGGCGCCCCCACCAGCGAAGTCAAAATGCTGATGGGCAGTTCCTGTACCGAGATGGTCCGAGCCGCCATATCCATCAGCAGAAGAAACAGCGAACCCATGGCTGCGCTGACCGGAAGCAGTTTCTTGAAATCGTTGCCTACCAGATAGCGGGCCATGTGCGGTACGATAAGCCCGAACCAGCTGATGCCCCCTGCCAGTGAGGTCGCCACTGCCGTGAGCAGCGTGGCGCAGACGATGGCCACCAGGCGCAGCCGATGCACATCCACCCCCATGGACTGGGCCTCGGCGGGGGTGAGCAACAGCAGGTTTAGCCGCCAGCGCACTAGGATCAGGGGAATAAACCCTGCCAGAAACAGCAGGATCAGGGTAGGCAGATCCCTCAGGGTGATCTTGCTCAGGCTACCCATGAGCCAGTAAGTGATCTGGGGCAGCTGGTCGTCGGCGTCAGCGGTGTACTTGACAAAAGAGACCAGCGCCTGAAAAATGCTGGAAGCGATCATTCCCACCAGAAGCAGGTAGAAGGTCAGGTTGCGCCCGCCGCCCACCTTCTGCGCCAGGAAAAACACCCCCGTGACCACCAGGCATCCGATGGTGAAGGAGAGAAATTTCATCTGGAAAGAACCCAACCCCAAAAGGATGCCCAGAACCGCCCCGAAGGATGCCCCCTGAGTAACGCCCAGGGTATCTGGTGAGGCAATGGGGTTGGCAAACAGGGCCTGGTATGCCGCCCCCGATGCCGCCAGTGCGGTACCGATAAAGATGGCGGCTACCGCCCTGGGCAGGCGCAGCTGCAAAATGACCCCGGTGTTGCGCTCGGCTAGGTCTGCCCCGCCCGAAAGCAGTGCCCCCAGCGTGTGCAGCACGTCCTGCATCGTCACCTGAGAATACCTTCCCACCGACAGTGATACCACTGCAGCTGCTACGCTGAGCAGGATCAGCAGAAGGCACAGGGGCAGGACCCGGCGATCATGCTGGTTTTTCTCCGTCTTTTCTGTCATTGATTTCGTATGTGCTCCTTTCTTTGGGGAAAGCTGTATCTTCTCCTCCGAGCTGTTCCTGGCTGTCGGGCCTTCACAGCAGGGCGTCGTCCAGGCAGACCACCGGCGGGCATTCCCGGATGAACTCCGACCGCAATGCGGAAGAGTAGGCCCCGGTATTGCGAAAGAGGATATAGTCTCCCACCGCCACCTTTTCCGGGAAATCTTCGCACAGGATGTCATCCTCCATGCAGGTGAACCCAGCCAGCACCGTCCGGCGGGCCGTACAAACCGGACCGCCTCCGGGGATGCGGACCACCGCCCCCGGCGGGCGGCGGCGCACTGCCGAAATGTCGCAGATGGTGCCCGCCAGTGTGGCAAAACAGGTATCTCCCACCTGATTCAAGTTGACCACCCGGGCTGCAAAGTCCATGGCCCGTTCCGCCACAGCGGCGCCGGGTTCGATGATCAGCTTCATTTTTTCTTTGCGGGAAAGTTCCCTCATGATATCTGCTAGAAGATCCGCGTAGCCGCCGAACGGTTCTCCGCCGGCTCCTGCCTCGAATCGAAACCCGCCGCCGAAATCCAGATAATCCAGCCCGCCGGCCAGGCCCAGGCCTCGCCATCTATGCACCAGTTCCGACATCCGCCGGGCCTTGATGCGCCATCCGGCCATATCCCGGCTTTTGATGTGGCAATGAAGCCCCCGTACCGGGATGCCCCGGCCCATCAAAAGGCGGACGGTATCCTCCAGTGTCCCGTGATCCACCGGAATGCCGAAACGGGAAGGACGGCCGTCCACATCAAAATTGCACCGAAGTCCCACCCCGGGGCAGCTTTTCCCCGTTGGCAGCGCCTGACACAGGCGGGCAGCTTCCCAGGGAGAGTCCAGATTCACAACACCGCCGGCCGCCGCAATGCGGAGTGCCAGGCCCATATCCTTGAAAGGCCCGTTGTACACCATGCTATCATCCGCAAAACCAGCCTGCACGGCCAGGGCATATTCCCGTTCGGAGGTGATCTCCGCCCAGGCGCCCGCCGTATGTATCGCTTCCAGCAAGGGCGGCAAAGAACAGGTTTTGAAAGAATAGGCCAGCCGAAACGCCGGATACCGGCGTTCAAAGGGGGTGCAGACCGCCCGGCAGGACCGGAGCATGCGTTCCCGGCTTGTCAGGTAAAAGCCGGCCCCCCAGCGGGCCTCTAGCGTTTGCAGAGTTCGCAAATCCATACTTACTCCCATCGCATATACAGACGGTTCTTGGTCTCAAAGGCCGCCGGGTCTTCCCCCAGTACTTCGACTTTCTGGTCCGGGGTCAGCCCTGCCAGTATGTACACCTTCCGCAGGGCAAAGTCCGGCTCCTCGGACACCCAGTAGTCCCCGTTCTGCAGCACCCGGAATCCGAATTCGTTGCCGCATACCAACTGCACGTCCCCACCTTTGAGCTCATTGTGGAGGGTTGTGACATTGTCCGCACAGCGGCGGGAACACAGCCCCAGCCGGGAAAAACAGGCCCGAGTATACCCCAGGGGCACCTTGCCCGCCCGGATGAGTGCAATGGACAGACCGCTGCGCCGCTGAATCTCGGCGTTTTCCGCCGCGGTAATTTCCGGATGGCCGATGATTCCTCGCACCCCCCGTTCTTTTAGCCAGGCGGCGCCGATGCTGTTCCACACGTTGAGCATGTAGTCTCCCCAGATATCCTCAAAACCGAAGCGACGACAGTCATCCAGTTGGGAAATGCGGGTGATCATGACCCGGTGCCCCCGCAGTAGCGGTGCCAGTTCTTCCATCCGACCCTCAAAATCCAGATAGGGAAGCCGGTAGATGATCCTGACGCCGGGCACTTCCGCCTCCAGAGCCAGGCAATCCATGAGCCCCTGCCTGGTACGAAGCACATAGACGAAGGTGGTCCAGCCTTCCTTTGTAAGGCGGCGAATATCGGCGGTGGAATCGGTGATCACCACAGAATCCCGTGCGGGGGCACCGCACCGGGAGGGACAACGGCGGTTGCGAGCCCTCGTACCGGCCACATCCCGGTCGATCTGCTCCATTACGGCCGCCAGCGCCCGGGGGTTGTAGATCACCCGGGTACGAGCCGGGCAGCGGCTCATGCACTCATAAATGTTGGCGTTTATCCCACGGCGGAAAAGGTCGCAGAGCTCTTCGACCCGGACCGCGGCACCGGCCGGACCGGGGTCCGGCAGATTATAAATCACCCGTTCCCCGTTTACATTGACGTAATCTACCTTTCGCAGCACAGGCCCGTCATCCCCATCCTCAAACCCCGGACGGAGACGGATGTTGATGGCGCCGGTGAGCAAAGGCCGGGAAAAGATGGTGTAGACATACTCTTTGGACTGCGTCTCGCTGCCCCGGGCAAAGTGCGGTTGCCCCCCGGATACATCCCGCATCCAGTCATGGCAGGTAAAGTCCACTTCGGGGAGAGAGACGCTGCGGTTTTCGGGGTTATAGTCATTGAACATGCCTGTAGGTGGCAGATCGCCGCCCGCAAAGCCACGGTAGCCATAATCGTTGGGGAGGCTTTCCCCGGCCATCGCCCGGCGGAACTTGCGTACCACATCGGCCACTTCCTCGTTGGGGCGCACACGGCCTTCGATCTTGATGCTGTCCACCCCGGCTGCTTCCAGTTCCTTCACCATGCCGAACAGACCGATATTGTTGGCCCAGAAGAAGTTGCCGCAGCGGCCGTTTTCCGCCTTGAAAAGGTCGTTGCAGGCCCCGATGCACCTCCCTCGGTGGCCGCTGCCGGAATGCAGCAACCCGCCCCACAGGCAGTTGCCCGAAAAGGCCACACACTGGTTGCCGTACACGAACACTTCCAGTTCCGCATCGGTGTTGGCACGGATATACCGGATCTCTTCCAGCGTCAGTTCCCGTGCCAGCACAATGCGCTGGATCCCCAGGGATTGAAAATACCGTACATCTGCCAGGGAATACGCCCCCATCTGGGTGGAAGCATGGATGGGGATATGGGGGAACTCCCGGCGCAGCAGCGCGATAAGACCGATATCCCCTGCCAGAATACCGTCAGGTGGGATAATCTGCGGATCATGGAAGAACGCCTTCACCTCAGCCAGTTCAGCATCGGTGAGCAGGGTGTTGACTGTAAGGTAAAATCGGATGCTCCGACGGCGGCATTCCTCCATCAGAAGGAGATACTCTTCCACCGTCATGTTCACGGCCCGGTTGCGGGCGCTCCACTTTTTCAGGCCGCCATACAAAGCATCACACCCGCTGCGGATAGATACCAACGCCTGCTCATAGCTTCCGGCCGGTGCCAGCAGTTCCATAGTTTATCCCCCTTTGAGAGCACTCCCATACAGTGTATCTGCCTGTTCCCACTCCCGCAGCAGGGTGTCGCTTCCCCGCTGCGGCTCCAGGCCGGAAAGCCCGCCGGCCAGCATCCGCCAGCCCACATGGTCTCCGGCCAGAAATTCTTCCATGGAAGGTCGGTCCCGTCCCAGCAAAAGCCAGCCCAGCATACGGTCCGCTTTGAGCGCCGGCGCATGACGGTGAAAGGCTGTCCGCAATCCCTGCCAGTCGGCGCCGGCGTCCAGAAGCGAAAGAATTTCATGCCGGGGAACACCCGGGCAGACAGCCTGCCACCGCCGGGGCGGTGTTCTGCGGCAGGCCTGGGCGGTCTCCCGGAACAGATCCCGGGGAAAGACCAATTCCCCCGCCCGGGCCGCCTGCTCCAGTTCCGTCGCCATGGCTGCCGGCAGGAAGGGCCGCAGTTGCTTTCCCAGCACTGTGGCCAGGGTAGCGGCATCTGGTTCTTTCCCCCGGAATTCCTCCGCCGCGGCACGGATGGCGCTGGCGGAAGCGAATTGGGTATCCGGCGGCATCTTTTCCTCCAGATATCCTTGCCCCAGCCGTTTGTGGGTGAACGGCCTCACGCCAGTGTCTCCCCGGCGCAGCAGGGCACACAGGTAGTAGATACCCAGCAGGTTGTTGGGATCATTGGCATACAGACCGTCCCCTGCCTCGGGCAACACCGTCCGCAGGGCCGCCGGGCGGGCGGTATTGGGGTGTTGACCGCTGGCCATGTTCTGCCCAAAGAGTTCCCAAAAGCGCGGTTTCACCATGGCCCGGGCGGTCTTTTGCAGCAGCGGCAGACTGCCAGTCTCGCTGCCAAAAAGCAGGGCGTTGCATCCCATGGCTCGCAGTACATCCACCGCTCCTTGGGCAAACAGAGGAGTATCGCTGGTCGCCACGCACACCGGCAGTTCCGCCACTGCATCGGCCCCCGCTGCCAGCGCCGCCCTGGCCCGGCGCTCTTTGGCGCACAGAGCAGGGGTTCCCCGCTGGGTAAAGTTGCCGCTCATGACCACGATGATGCCATCCGCGTGCAGCGCCCGCCGGGCATACGTCAGCTGGTAGGCATGGCCATTGTGAAGGGGGTTGTATTCGGCGATAATCCCCACGATCCGTTTTGGTTTATTCATGGCGGTCTCCCCGGTGCAGGATCGCCAGAATCACCGGAATGGTCACTGCGGCGAATAGCGCCCCCAGCAGCATGACGGCGCTGGTGCCCGACAACCATACTGTGACAAGGCAGGCCGCCAGCCCCAGGATGTGCCCCAACTGTTCGGAGAACATCCACACATCGGTCGCATACTCCGCTGCAGGTTTGAGGGCTTCCCGGATGCAGAAAACATTGCCGCCACCAAATCCTGTGAGGATCCACAGACACAGCGCCCCGGTCATGCTGCCCCGCAGCAGGCACAGATAAACTCCGGTCAGAACAAGGGCATTGAATACATGCGCTCCGATAGCAATGCCCCGGTAGTACCGTTCCAGTTTCAGTGTCCTGACCAGTGGTTCCGTGATGGTGTAGGGGACCCAGTTGGCTACGAACCACAGCACCGGCACCAGAGTGCCGCCATAGTAGGCGCAGGCAATGGCGAACAGCACATAGGTATAAGCAAAGTAGTGGGCTTGATGGGTGACCATGGCCCAGCACACACGGGGCTGCCCCAGCTGTCCGGCCGCCAGCCGGCGCAGCCAGCCGTCATAGCCAAACTCCGGCAGCACAAATCCCAGCACCAGCAGAGAGACCATATACACCGCCACCAAGGCTGTGCCGGCCGCCGTGCTGATGAGCGCCGACGCCAGGAACCCCAGCACACGGAACGCACGCTTTTTCCATTTTTTCCATTGGGCGACCTTGACCTTGACCGCTTCCCGCTCCAGCTGGAGAAAGGTGGAAGCCACCGCAAAACTCACCCAAACCAGGGCATACCGCACGTCGTGCGCGGCGGGCAGGAAGGCCCCCGCCAGAAATAGAAACACCGCCCCTGCCAGAAAGGCCCAGGCCCGCTTTTCCACTCGGGCCGGCACAGTGTAGAGCACCACGTTGCCCAGTTGATATGCCATGACCAGGCCCAGCACTTCCATCAAGCCGTATCCATGGCTCAACCCCCAGACCAGGGTGCCCAGCTCAATAGTGCCGGATAAAAAGCTGACATAATAATAAATCCATCCCATCAGCTGTTCACCTCATACAAGATCCGGGCTGTTTCCTCCTCGCTCAGTTCCAAGTCGAAGAAGGTCCGGTAAAAATCCCGAATATCCACGTTCAAGTCGAAGGTTGTCTGCCCTTCCCAGATCAGGGAGATAGCCCATTTCATCTGCAGCACCGCCTCGGTGCCGTTCACTGCAAAGGAATTGATCACGGCAGGGACGTCGTACACATGCCCTTGCTGCACCGCGGTAAGGGACTGGAGTCTTTCATTAGCCAGCAGCTTCTCCGCATTGCCGGGGAAGGTGAAGAAGATATAATCCGGGTCATATTCCAGAATTTGTTCTTGGGTCAGGGTGATATTGCTGGTGCTGTTCCCGGTATCCAGGGCATAGGTAATGCCGCACAGTTCCGCCCAGGACCCCACCAGGCGGTCCTTGCTGTACGCAGTAAAGTCCACCGCATCCCGGAAATTCAGCACCGTGATCTCTTCATCGCTGGGATGAAACTTTACAAATTCCTGTACCTGGGCTATGGTATCATCCACATAGGCCGTGTACAAAGCCGCCTTGTCCCTGGCCTCCTGGGTGTTAAGCACCTCCGCAAACAATTCCACCGCATGCTTGAGTTCCTCGTAGTTTTCAAAGTTCAGGTCAACCACCGGTACATTGGCCGCACGCAATTCTCGGGTTAAGTCCGGATAATCGCTCTGACGCAGAAAAACAACCTGCGCGCCGGATTCCAAGATCGACTCCACCGCAATGTTCTCCTTGGGTAAGGCGATGCAGTCCGCCAGCTGGGGATAAACCTCCATCACCTTCTCGAAGCGTAGGGAAGTATCTGGGTAGGCCGAGATGTGCTCGCACCCGTCCATCATAGCCGCAATATCAAAATCACCGGCCCAAGCCACCGCGTAATTCTCGATCACCTCGGGCACTGTGACTTCTGTACCCTGCATATCGACCACCGTACGCCCTCGGGCGGCAGTGCCATCCGTCTGCACAGCGGTCTGCCCGCAGCCTGCCAGAAGCGCCGCTGCCAAAATCAGCGGCATCAGCCGCACCATGATCCTCTTTTCCATTATTTCCCCCTTGTGAACTCAAATGTCGGAACACCGCCCATACAACGGACATGCCGGGTCTACGCCCTCGAAAGCGCGAATCAGTTCTTCCTCTCCCGCGCAGGAGCCATTCAGTGCCGCGGCGGCGGCCACCACCCGGCTGCCGCCCGCACAGGGATGTGGGCATCCGCCGCAGCGCTTATCCGATACAGCCGCCCGGCTGGCTCGGGAAAAGGGTGTTCTGGGATCATCCAGCATCGTCTGCAGCGGGGTGTCATCCGCATAAATATTACCGCAGGTAAGCCTGCACCAGGGCTGTGCCATACACCAGGCATCAAACACCACGCTGCCTTCCACCCCGATGCCGATGGAGGACTGCGGGTTGCGATCCCCGGCCTTGGTTGTATCGTAGGTGGTATCTCCGAACAACAGAGCCCGGTGGATGTTTTCGATAGAATGGTGCAGATGAAATCGCATGCCGGTTTTTTCTTCGGCCCTGATAAGCCCCAGCAACAGATCCAGATACTCCATGGCGTTTGGCAGCAGTTCTGTATGCCGGGCCATGCGCCCCACCGGAATGGCCCGGTGCACGCTGTATCGCCGCACCCCCGCCGCTGCCAGTTCTTCCATCAGCAGCGGCAGTTCCCGGATGTTTTCTCGGGTGGCTACCGAAGTTACTTCCAGTTTGTCCCGGGCCCGAGGGTCCCGGCACAAACCCTGCACCACACCCATGGATCGGCCGTAGGGGTCTATTTCCGGTCGTCCAGACCAACGGTTATGGTATTCCCGCAGGCCGTTGACACTGATGCCGATGTATCCCAGGCAGGGCAAGGCTTTCCGGATTTGTTCCAGGGAATCGGACAGCGTTGCGTTGGTGTCGATACCGACTGATTGGGGGCCGAAACAACCGCTGACCACAGCCAGGATCTCCTGGATATCGGTACATAAGAAGGGTTCCCCGCCCCCGATGTTGATGAACACGTCCTGGCCGCGTACCCGGGCGCAGTCCCGGATCTTTTCACACAGGACCCGCACTTTTTCTGCAGTCATATGGCAGGTTGGCGCCGCCCCGGTCGGAAGACGCCGCGCATTGGTTCCGCAGCCAATACAGTTCAGATTGCAGTCGTGCAGGATGTCCAGCACAACATTGAACCGCGGGGCAGCAGCCGCAGGCTGTTCCGACCGGCGGCGCTGCAGATACCGCTGCAACAACGCGAGATCAGCAGGGGCCAGCTGCCGGTAGAACTCTTCGATTTGCATATCTTGTTTCTCCTAATATCCCAATGAGCGACGGATGAAGCTGCCGGCCTGCAGGTCCAGCTCCTCGATCACGGCACCAGCATCGGTATATCGCCAGATCCGGACCGATGCCGGTTCCAGGCAAAAAAGTTTTTCCTGTTCCAGATGGGAGTATTTGCGGGATGCTCCGGGGAACTGCGCCGCAAACAGAGTGTATATTTCCCGGTTGTCCTCTTGCATGGGGTGCCCCAGGGACACGCAGCGGCCCCGGACCTGGTATTTATCGAAAGCCAGCGCCGCCTGCGGGCATTGCTGCAGCTGACGGACCTTGCCGGAAGTGCCGTCCGTCTGGAAATAAAATTTATGCCCATGCAGAAGCACGCTCATGGTGCGCGCCGAAATCTCAGCGCCGCTGTGGGTGGCCAGCACCGCTGTGAACCCGGGTGCCATACCGGAAAACACCGCCGCACACCGCTCCGCAAAAGACGAACCTTGCTTTTTCTCTGCTGTTTCCACGACGGAGTCCTCCCCTCAACAATCTTTCGGGTCTGGTCTGCCCGCCTTGCGCTCCTGGTAGCGGTACAGTTCCCGATATACATCCGGCAAGGATATCACGTTGTTGGTGTCCAGCCGCTTCCAGTCCTTGCGGGGGGCATCCGCTGGCAGGCAGGCGTTATAAGCATCACTCAGCGCATCCAGCTCATCCCATTCCACCATGCAGATGTGGCGGCCGCCCATCCCACGAGGCGGCAGGCACTTGTGGAAGCCGGGAATTCCCTCTTTGGCCCGCAGGGTCATCTCTTCCACCGACATTTTGCCAACACCGTTGGCTTCATGGAACGCCACCCAGCGGTCGTGCTCAGCCCGGGAAAGATTTTCCAGCTTTTCGGGATCTTCCCTGGCCAGCTTGTCAATCTCACCGCGCAGCCGGCGCACCTCATCTGCAGTCAGATGAGAGTTGTCCGGCACCGCGATGCCCGCCTCATACAGCAGAGCCGGAATATAGTCGGCGCTGGCTCGACTGCTGGCTCGGGAGAAGGCATCCAGCTTTTTCCAGGATTCCCACGGGTCGGCCTGGTAGCGGTGACCGTCAGTGATGTATGTAGTGTTCACAGCATAAGCCATACGGTCGATGCCATTGTAGAGGATATCCACCGGATTCATAGCTGGCAGCAGGCGGTTGGAAGGATATTCGGTGCCGGTGACATCCTCGGCGAAATGGATACAGGGATCCGTGGAAAGAGCATCATGCAAGATCACCTGCTTTTTGGAACACTCCGCCAGGATGACAGGGCAGGCGTCTTTGTCGTCCGTCCGGGCATGCTGCAGAACAAACAATACGTTGCGGATGCGGGCTGCACACTCGGCATTGGTCTTTTCGTCACCCGTGCACAGCACCACGTAGTTCACGTTCCGCAGCGCTTTGCCAGCCCATTGCCAGAAATCTTCGCCTTCCGCCTTCCAATTTTCGAACTCGATGTTGTAACGCTGGATCATGTGGCCGTATGCCGTCCGGAAGGCCCCTGCACAGCCGCTGATATCCTTGTCCACCACTTTGGCGTGAAAGCGGCTTCCTGCAAATTGTCCGTTCATGACCAGATTGCGCAGCACAGCCTGGCCCACATCCCCAAAACCGATAATCAGCGCACGGAAGTCCGACATGGCGCGAGCTTTTTCATCAAAGAACAGGGTGCGGTAGGGCGGCGCTGCCAGGATCAGCTGGCGGGCAACGATCTGTGCCACAGAGTAAAGCTCCACCTGATACAGGGCTCCCTCGCTATCCTTCTCGTTCTGCAGGAAGGAAAAGTCGTATTCATTATTGCAGTTCACCACAAGGCGTACCCGCGTAGCGGAAATCCCGGCCTGGCGCAAAGTTTCCAGCATGGTGCGCAGGAACTTTTGCGTCTTGGCCACCCCGCTGTCAAAGGCAGCTATTTCCAGGCGGGTATGCCCGGCTGCGCGCAGACCCAGTCGGCGCAGACAGCGTGGACCGCCGCCCTGCAGCAAGTCTTCTTCGCTGAGCATACAGGCTCCCATATCCAGAACCTCATTATTCTGGGCCGCGCTTTCGGGATGGCCGATAAACAGTACCGATGCACCGGTGCAGGTAGCCGCCCCCCGGGCAAACTCAATCGATCGCTCGTTGATGCCATAGACCAGCAGAACGTTGTGCAAAGGCAGCAGACACAGACGCAGTTGCTGCAGGATTTTTCGGCCGAGCGTGGTCAGGGCAGCAGATGCCATGGTATAGAAAGCCAGCAGATGGGCCAGCCAGAACCAAGCAAAAATCAGCATATTTTCGCTCAATTGCGGCATGGCCCCTGCCAGAGTGCTGTAATCGTTCTTGCCCACAAACATAATGGCTGTAGAGATGGTGGCCCGCTCGGCCCACCCGAGAACACCAAGCGGCCCGACAGCCATGCGGGCATACCCGGTGCCGTACAGGATCAGGCCGGACACGGCGGAAAAGACCAGTGCATAGCCTGTGACGGCCCGGATGATACGGGGTTTCAGCGCCAGGCTGAATACCACCGCCACGAAGATGGCTGCCGTAACAATAAATCCAGTCAACACATACATAAGATGGTTGCTCCTCTCATCGCCGGCACGCTTTGGACGGTCGGCAAAAATTCCTTTCGTTATATCTAAAAATCACATTGACGAGAATACAATTTCTTTTGTTTTCTGCTTTTCGGCCTTCCCGGATCGCCTTTGTCCGGCAACCTTTTTTATTCCGTCTGGATATTGCGCAAATCCATGCGCCTTAACGCCCCAGCAAAATCCGCATCCCAGTCATTGGGCCGGTAGGGTGCCAGGCGGCACTCCTGCAGCACGGCGGCCAGTTCCTCTTCCAGCGTCTGCATGTATCGCGGGCGGTCTTGAGCCGGAGGACAAAGACGCAGGTACCACGCCACTGTCAGCCGCATCAATTCGCTCCGTGTCAGCGGTCCGCCCCGTCGGACACGCCGGAACAGGTCCTGCAGAAGAAGTTGTGCTTTGTGGTTTCCTTCCATCCCTTCCGGAAGGGGATACACGGGCTGGACCCACCAGGCCAGCCGTGTGCGCAGCGCCTCTTCGGACTCGCCGTCGGCAAGGTGCATGGCGGAGCGGTAGGAATCTATGTCTGCCTGCCTCAAAGGCCGCTGCTGCTGCAAGCAAAGCCGTTGGCGTTGCAACCCCGCCCGGACTCGGTCCAGCTCCTTCTGCCGCAGTTCCAATGTCAGATCAATGAGCATGCTCCCAGCCCGGTACCGCATACTGGAATACAGGTGCAGTTCTGCCGGACCGGGTTCTGCAGTTTCATCTGCCAGCAGGCGCTGTACCGCTGTCAGGGTATCCTCCGGCGTAACCCCTTCCCGAAGCATGGTGCCGAGGAGCTCCCGGGCCCCGCGGCCAGTGGCTGCCGGAAACAGTGCCCGATACCGGTCCCGCCAATACCGCGTCATGCGGCCCGCCTGCGGGACTCTCACACCACACTGCCGGGCCCACACCCGACAGCGAGCCTGGTAGATACGCTGCATCCACTGGGACATGGCGTATCCCCAGGGGGTATCTCCAAAACTGTCCAGACAGTAGGCGCGGATTAGTTCCGGGGCGGATTTGTAATCAATACCCGGCTGCTCCATTCGCTGCAGCAAACGGCTTTCCACTGTATCGGCGTCCATTCCCAGGGCAAATCCCAGGCGGAACAGCTTGCCCCGCAGGTTTTCTTCGCCGCCAAAACATGCCGCCGGGGCCTGCATCAACTGCAGCAGGAGAAAGCGCAGCATAGCACAGGGATTGCGTTCCCCCTTACGAGTCCGTCCGCCCAGTATGTTTTCCAGAAGAAACTCCTCGTTTTTCTCCAGACAGGCAGCCAAAGTCTTTTCTGCCCCGGAAACGGCATTTTCTTCCACGGGACACCCCAGCTTTTTCAGAAAATTTCCCAGGCGGACCACCCCATCGTTGGTGGCGGGCGTCTGTCCCTGTACCAGATCCGCCAGGACCCGCTGGGCTACGCTGCCGCCCAGGACTTCCTGCAGCAGCTGGTCCGGCTGTCTGCCTACAGCTTGCCGCCCATACAGCCGGCAGGCTTTCTCGGTCAATTCACGGGGGAGATCCATCACATCCTGTTCTTTCCAGGCGGCGGACGCATATGGTAGCAGCAGATCCGTCAAGCGGTGGGCGGCTTCTTCCATTTTTTCCGGTTCCGGCCCGATTTTATGCTCCTTCAGCCATGCCCGCACCACTTCTTTGCGCCCGGGAGACAGCCCGCGCATCAACGGAAGGGTTTCGTCCGCTTTCTCTTTTTCGCTCCTCTTCTCCTCTTCGTCTTCCTTCCGCTGCTTCTTCCGTTCTTCTCTCCGCTGTTTTTCCTGTAGATCTTCCTGCAGGCGATGAAACAGAGCACACCGAAGAGCTTCCCGCATAGGAATCACCGCCTGCGCAAACCAAACCGGGCGGGTCCTTGTCAACAGACGCAGGGTGCCGGCAGCTAGATATCCGGACAGGCTCTGCACAGCGGGGCACAAGCTGCGCTGTAGCGGTTCTCCCTTTCCTGCCACACAAATCAGCCAGTCCAGCATAAAGCGCTCCGCTCCCTGCACCGCGGGGCCATCCTTCTCCGCCGCTGTCATCTTGCGGCCAGACAGATTGCGGAACAGGCGGCAGGCGTACAAATTCTGCGCCAGTTCTTCCAGCCAGAGATCGTTGCTGGGACAGAAGCGGAAAAAAGCGTACCGTTCCGGCCCTGCCCCTGCCCGCAGGGAAAGCGCCCGGGCCATGGGAATATCCAGATAGGGGGTGGCTTCCTGCCCCAGGCTGGATCTCCACACTTCAGGACATTCCGCCGCTGCGGGTTCCAGGCTGAGGACTTCCCGCAGGTTTTCTCGGTGTTTATCGCAGGGCTCATCGTGCAGGTCCCGCACCGCCTGCATAAATTTCAACAGCTCGTTTTCCATGTTCAGGTTTCCTCTATCGGTTCCAAGGCAGCCCCGGATGCCGGTTCACCCAACATCTGAGGCAGATTCCGGACCAGAGTCTCATCCAACGCCTTGGGATCCAGACAGCGGCAGGATTGCGCCAGGCAGAAACTTTCCGCCCGCAGCAGTTCCAACGCAGATTCGCAGCAGGTCACATAAGGAGCCTTGTCCCGCTGCTGATGCAAGGTGTCGGACAACGTACGGCGAGCTTTTTCCCACCGACTGACAGCGTCTGTCACTTCCGTTTTTTGCTGCATGTTCTCCAGGGCTTGTATCAGGGCGGCGAACCCGCTCTGCAGGGTGTGCGCTTCGGTATTCCTTCCCTGTTCCTGCAGCCAGACGCCCAACCGGTCCAGCTGTCTTTTCAGCTCGGCTTCGGCCTGAGAAAAATCACGTTGGGCTGCAGCCGCCGCGTACATGCGGTGCAATCGGATTCCTGTCCGATCCAGTTCGTCTAATTCCGGCGGCAGCGGCGCATCTACCGGCTGCTGTGCCCATTGCTGTGCCGTCTGCCAGCCATCGGGCCGAGGCGCGTCCGAACCGGGCACCAGATAGGCGTGATACAACTGCCCATCCCTGCGCAGGTGGGTACCAGCCTCCTCCGCCCCGCCGTCCAGCAGTAGCGGGTATTCTTCCTCGGCCAATTTTCGTGCTCCCTGCACCATCTTGGAGAGTACCCACCGACGGTGTTCCAACCAGGAAAGCTTTCTCACTAGGTCAGGGCAACGCGCCAACGCTTCGCGGTAGGCTTCCGCCATCGCCCGGATGTCTCCCGACCAACGGACGCCGGCGGAAAACAGACGGCACTTCACAGCCAGACCAGTCTCCAGGGAAGCCTGGCGGTTATAGCTTTCGGCAAATGTCTGCTGTACGGTGGCATCCGCCACATGGGGGTCCCTTGCCCGCTCATACAGAAGATGGGCACAGTAAGCCATCCTGTCCGCCTGTTCCAGAAACACATCGTCCACTGCAGCAGGGCACAGCCGGACTCTTTTCAGCTCGCCGTCGGTCTGGGCATACAAGGTCTTTCCGTTGGGGACGGCATACGCCACCAGAGCGGGTGTTTCTTCCGCAGGCCAGGAGGCCGCCATCTCTTCGGACCGTTCCGGATCCTGCATGAGAAGCAGCCAGTATTTTGCCTGTAGCCGACGGTGCAGGTCTGCCGTCAGCGGCATTTCTGCGTTCTGCCACAATACCCGGGCTGACGGTGCTTTCTCGCCAAAGGCGTATTCTTCAAAGGCGGGTCCAATCTCCAGCAGTTCCGCCCTCGCCTGTATACGGCCGTACCAGCCGCGCACCGTCTGTTCCGCTCCGGGCATGACCACCGTAATCTGCAGCAGCTGTCCCAACACTTGACAGCTTTTGACCAGAGCATCCAGCGCTGTAAGTACCCCGTTTTCGTTCCCGTCAGAGAGAACCGCCACCCGGATCACACCGTCACAGGCATATTCATGGCAAGGCCAGCGATAGAGCAGGTGCGCCAGCATACGCGGCAGTCCCCGGGTAAGTTTCTGCCGGTCCCGGTCAGTTTCCGCAACTGTTTCCCGCCGCAGTCCTTCCAGTATCCGATCCAGGCGGCGGGCAAAGTCGGCGGCATCCCGCAAACGCTGGTAGGGGCTGTACTGCAGGGCGTTTTCCAGCAGATACACCAACTGATCCAAAATCGAGGAAGACAGCAGTTTCCCGAAAGGACCAAGGCGCAGGGCGGATCTGACATCCCCGCGTTCCGGTGGATAAATCTCTCTCGCCAATGCGCAGAAAAGGGTCGCCCCCAAAGCGTAGACATCACTGGATGGACCGATGGCGCACCGCCTTGGCGCCACCCCCGGCCCGCCCAATTCCGGCGCCGTAAAGCCGGGAGAACAGGGAAGCCATTCCGGATCCGCCTGCGCGGGGTCCCCCTGCAGCAAACTGTCAATATCAAACAACCCCACTGAATCCCACAAATATTTGGTACCGCCAACGGGGTCTTGCCGTTCTATCAGCAAGATATTGTCCGGCTTGATATCCAGTAGAAGCGTCCCCTGACGGTTTATCTGCAAGACGGCCAAAGCTGCGGCACAGACCGAGGCAATGACCTGGCACAGTTCTTCCCGACGGGGAGTCGGGGCCAGCCGCTCCAGATACCGGGTCAGGGTGATGCCCCGGCGATCCTCCGGGGTAAACAGACAGGGCTGGTCTTTTTCATCCCGGTATAGAACCATATACGGAATAAAGATGCTCAGACTTTCCTGAAGTTTCATCCGGTGGAGATGCTTGCAGACCTGCCGCAGTCGTTCCAGCGCCTGCGGAGCCGGATCTGTGAAAAGTTTCAGCGTTCCGCCCACACCGCCGTCCGTTTCCAGACGCAGGGCGTGGTAGACACGGGCGGTGCCGCCCTGCCCCAGACATTGCTCCAGCTGAAAGCGACAGGCAATTTCGGGATGCTGGTCCGGGTGCAGTGTGAGTACGGTATCATGCTCAACAGTTTGGTCTTTCATCGTTCATCTCCTGATGGATGATTGCTTCCATTATCTCATTTTCTTTATCAAAAATCCATAAAAAAGCCGTCGTTTGCCTGGCGCCCCAAAAAGTTTGTCTTCCTTATACAAATATCGACATCGCGTTTTGTATATTATGATTTGTCCCCTTAATGTGAAAGCACAGGGCCCGGCATTTCTGCCGGGCCGGGTCGGGGTACAGCCGGTCATACCGGCTGGCAGGCTGTCACATCTCTACGGTGATCTGGTATTCGGCGGGATTGGGCAACGTTACCCGCTCGCCGGGCTTGGACTGGGAGGCTGCGGGCACACTGTTGGAGAGGTAAGCAAACAGATTGACCACATTGTCCTTATCCAAACGGAAGATCATGTGGTCCTCCCGCAGCTTATGCAGGGTCTCGTCATCGGTCATATTGCCGATGGCTACCGGGAAAGCTGTGACGTGATGGCCGGCCTGCGCCTCTGTCAGACGCTGGAAGGCGCCATTGTCCTTATCATTGGCATAACCGTCGGTCAGGAGGAACAGCCAGGGACGGAAATAGTCCGTGCCGACTTTTTTGTACTGCGCCTTGCGTACCTCGATCTGTTCCAGGGCCAGATCCACCGCCTGATGCATGGCGGTCATACCGCCGCAGTTGATGTCAGGCATGAACAGTTCCGGCACGCTCTTGCAGGGCATTGCGATACGGGCTTCATCATCAAAGGTGATGATGCAGACCTCCACGCGGGCAGTTGCATAGGGGTCTTCCCTCAGGGCCCGGAAAAACTGGCTGATTCCCTCCTTCAGCTGTCCTTCTTCCATGGAACCGGAGGTGTCCAGCAGGAGAACACACATCAGACGCTGCTGGCCGCTGTCGATCACGCCGCTGTTCAAAGAACCATTGCGGGGATATTCCTTAATCATGACATTCGTAGCCATAACCATTCCTCCTTGATCTGTGTTTTCTTTGTTCTGATCTGACCGGTTCTGTTTCCGGCCGCCTCGAGGTCTTTCCCTTTGGCACTTTTAGCTTAACACGCAGCATTTCCTTTTGCTGCAATGGGTTGATAAAACACGATATTTCGCTATTTGCCTTCTGGCGGACACAGCCAGCTCGCCAGTTCCTGCGCCGCCTGCTCTGCAAACGCTGCGGCTGCACGATGCAGGTCACTGGTGCACCGCATCAATTCCTCGTGGTTCCGGGCAAAATCTGCTGTCGCAGTCCTTACGGTGCAGTCGGTGCGGCGGACTGCCCGGGTTGTGCGCACCACCCGCGGCTGTGCGCGGCCCGAAGCGCGGGCGGCTGCCTGCTCTGCTTTGCGGGCCAGGTACTCTTGTTCGGCTTTGTCCAGCTCTGCCTGACGCCACTGGGCCACACGGCGGGTCTCCTCATCGAAAGCCTCGTAGTCAAACCGAATCTCCGGCAGAGTTTCCAACCATTGGGTGTTCTGGACCGCAACCAGGCTGATGTCATCCCGCACCTGTAAGCGAAAGGCGTGGGCCGCATACGGATCTTTCCCTTTCAGGAACAGATCCCACTGGTTACGCATCTGTCTGGCTTCTTCCTGATTGTGCATGACATTGTCCACCAGAACCGGCCCGACCAGCACCGGATATTCCACCCGATACCGATAAACTTCACTTCTTACCACGCGGTTGAGCACCCCGTCGGTCATAATGGCAAAGGCCGCTACCGGTTTACAGGCACGGCCGAAGCACCATTTCTGCCGCACCCGCAGTGGAATCAGTTCATTGGCACATTCGCCCTTCTGCTGAGGCGTACACATCTCGTAGGTGCCGTCCGTATACACCGCCACAATGCCGGAGTCTCCGATCTGGCCATACCACAGGTTGGTTCCGTCGTAGACAGCGGCGCAAAGGGTGGTGTCGTATTCGGTCAGGGGCAAATCTTCCCGGACGGCCACCTGCTCGGTGACATCGCAGGCGGTTTCGAAGGTCTGTCGCAGCAGTTCATACACCACCCCGTCTGTGAGTTCCAGACAGCTCTCTACCGCCCGGGCCAGTTTGCGGGTAACGCATTTCACAGCGATATCCGCCCCTTGCCCCCCTTTCAGACAGCTGCCCACACCGTCAGCGGCGGCAGCCACCACCACCTGCATTCCGCCGGCTTTGTTCCGCACACTGACCGAACCGCTGCGGTCCTGACATTCTTTTTGGGATTCAATGTGAGTTTCACCTTGCTGGCTGATAGAAAAATGAGTGAGCATCGCAATCCCTCCTGTATTTTTTCGGTTGATTTTCCTGAAAGATTCAGTTGCAGTGCGGCAGCTTCCCGTGATCCCATACGCGATCCGTCAGTTCACTGTCCTGATAGAAGAGTTTTTTGCCGGTGATATTGCCCAGGTTCCGGGCGGCATTCAGCTGGCAGGTAACATCCAGGTGGCGGTACCCCCGGGGGATGCGCACTATGTTCCAGGCGTGAGCCAGCCCTCTTACTGTCCCAGCCACCACCAGGCAGGGTAACCCCGCCCCGTCGCAGAGATATTTCATCCCCTTGGCGATCCCTTCACAAACCGCGGCATGTCTTCCTGCCTGAAAGACTCCTACGATGGTGTGGCTGAAAGCGGGTCCGGATTCCCGGTATTCCACCTGGCGGGCCAGGTAATCCGCCAGCAGACGCAGGAGCCTTTCCTCATCCACGGCAGCTGGAAGCTGTGCCAGGACCCGCCCCCGCCAGGCTTCAGCCTGACAGCGCAGTTCCTCCTGTTCAGCAGGGGAGAAAAAGGTGGCAAGCATCAGATATTGCCCCAGAAGCGTATCTATCACGCTGTACCTGTAATAGTTCACCCAAAACAGCTCTGGATGGTCCAGCATGACCGCTCGTACCACCGCCTGGGTCTCACGGACGGAGCGGAACAAACCCGGCAGGACAACCCGGGTCTCTCCGGCCCGTAGTTTCTCTGCCAGAAGAACGCAGGTGCCGGGGTCCCGGCAGTGGGCGCTGTAATAGTCCATCTTTGTCTCCCCTTTCCCCCTGTTATCAGGTGAAAATGCTGATTATCCCGTATCCCAGAAAAATGAGGATCACGATGGATGCTGTCAGGTAAAAAATCTGGGCAAAATTGGCAATCACCATACTGATACCGAACGCCAGCGCGATCAGCACGCAGCCAATAAGGAGTGCAAACACCATCGCATTCCAGATTTCATCGAAGACGCTTTTCCGCGGTTTGAAAAAACAGATTCCCAACAAACACCCCAAAAAGCCCCCCGCCAGCGCCATCAGAAAACCGGCGGTCACAACGGACATGGACGTACCGGACCAGAACGTGATCATTTTGGAGATAACATCCGCCATCACAAGGCCTGTCAGCCCCCCCACCACGAAGCCCATCATCGGTGCGGAAAGCCTCACCGGTGCGCGGGCCGTTTTTCCGACATTTTGGACAGGCTTTCCTGCCGTAGGCACCGCCACTGCCTGAACAGGCACATTTGTCTTGTTCGTTTTTGCCTTGACCACACCCGCGTCCAGATCCCGAAGCAGTTGTCTCAGGGCGTTTTTCCACTCTTCTGCGCTGGGGCGGCGGGCAATGGTTTCCGGTTTGAGGGCTGTGGTTACATCATAGGTGAACGCACGGTCCACCAGATCCTGAATGTAAGGCGGCATGCGGTTTAGTGTGGCCGCCGCCGGAATGGGGGCAATGCCTTTGATAGGATGGGTGACATGGGGGCATTGCCCCCGGCAGATTTTGGCTTCCTTGGTGCAGGAACGGCTGGACGCCGGATGGCTGGTAAGCACGCAAGAAAAGGGGTGAATATTTTCATTGAGCAGTTCGAACACATGAATAGCCAGAGCAAAACAGTCCGTCTGTCGTGTGAACCGACTGGTGGGACTGCTCAGATTCTTGCCCTGCAATTCCGGGGCCAGCACATCCGCCGTGCCCACTCCGCATTTGTAATGGGCACCGGTCCGGCGGTTGGTGATATCGAAGGAATCCGTATCGATCAAGGTCACATGTCCCTTGCTGTCAACCAGAATGTTCTGGGCGTTCATGTCCCCGATCACTGCCCCGGTACAGTGTACATTGCTCACTGCCAGGGCCAGGTTATACGCAACCACTACACTGGAGCGGTACCTATACCGGGGGAACACCCGTTGCCGCAGTACCGGGCTTTCCACCTCAAAAATGTGGCGCTGGGTTTGCACCTTGGGCATAGTGAACCCCACAAACCGTCCGTTGGCATCCAACAGAAGGTCCTGCGGCCAGGCCACCGTCAGAACACCACCCACATAGGGCGACACCGGCTGATCCAGCATGGTGGTGATCTTTTCCCGCAGGGTTCTGCGCGGCTCGGGTTCCCCTGGTTTGTAGGCAAGCCGTGTATCATGATACAGCTTGGCAATGATATTCGGCTTTCCCTCCACCTCATACACTTTGCCTTCGCCGCCGGCTCCAAGTTCCTGGGCCAGGCGGTAAGTTGTCCCGGTTCTTCCATAATAAATCTGCATAAATACCATCCTTTGATACGGGACTTTGTGATTTTCCTTTGCAGTTTCAGCGTATCACTATGTATCTGCAGTATTAAAAATGGGATGATAAAATACAATCGGTGCGCCAAGCCTCACCCTTCTTTTCCTTTGCCGAAAATAGTAGGCGGATTTTGGCTTTCAATCCTCAGTCAAAGTCCGCCCCGCCCAAACAGCAGCTAAATTCTTCTGCCTAACCAAAGTTTCACGGATTGTTCGGAATCTTCATCTGAACTCCACCTTGGTCATGTACAATAAAACCGGGACGGATGTGGGAAAATGCCGCGGCGCCCGCCCGGCGCCACGAACCGCGACCCTGTAGCGGCGCACATTGTGCGCCACAAACATGCGGACCCGTTCGCCACAAAGCCGCAGCGGGGCACACGTTCCGGCCGGCTGCCGGGGCGGGGCGGCAAATGGGCCGCGGGACAGCAGGACGGCGCGGGATCTTGTGCAATGCGCACAAGATCCCGCGCCGTTTGTTGTGCGGATGGCGAACGGGGAGACAGCCCGGGACGGGGCCCGGCAGGCTGCCTGTGGCCGGGCCGGTGCACCCGCCCGGGGCGGACAAAGCGGCCCGGCGCATGGTAGGGCATACGCACAACCCCGGGGCGGATTTCCGCCCCGGGGTTGTGCGGCCGGGCTCAAGGCGTCAGGCTGGCTTCGTATTGCTTGATGACCTCTACGTTTTGCTGTTCCAGCGGGCTGAGTTGGTTGTAGTCGAAGCTGTCTGCCGGCACCGTCCCGCTGTACCAGGAGCAGCCGTCAAAATGGCGCTGGAGTTCCTGGTCGTTGAACATCCGCCCGTGGCGGGCCAGGATCTCGTTGCGGGCGATCCGCGCCTGTTCCGCCGTAAGCCCCTGCAGCTGGTCCAGCGTGAGGGGTTCGGTGTCAGAATGGGGCAGGATGTACTCACTTTCCGGCGCCGCTGTGGGCGGGGCCAGTGCCGCCGGGGCCTCGGTGGGAGCGGCCGGCGGTTCGGTGAGGGATACAGGTGTCTCGGTGGGAGTTCCCGGCGGTTCGGTGGGGGATACGGGCGCCTCGATGGGGGTTCCCGGCGGTTCGGTGGCGGCCGAGGAGGCCGCGGTGGAAGCGGTCGAAGATCCGACGGCAAAGCCGCCGGGGCGCAGCGCCAGCCAGACTGCCGCCACGGCCGCCAGAATCACCAGCGCCCGGGCGATCCATTTCCCCGGGCCGGGCCGGCCAGGGCCGGGGGACGGCGGTTCAGGGGATGATTCGGGCGCAGAGGCGGCTGGCTCGGGCGGCACAGACCCGGACACAGGCCGCTCGGGAACTGCATTTTTGGCCGTCGGGGCCGGCGGCTCCGGCGGCGGGGCGGTCAGCCGGGCCCCGCAGCGGGGACAGAACCTGGCCTGGGGATTCTGGATGTTGTTTCCGCAATGGGGACACTGCATAGGGCACTCTCCTTCCGGCCGACCTGCTTTACTGGATCACCGCCACATACTCGGTGGAGACCCAGCCATACATGCCATCGTAATAAACCAGGGTCCACCCCGGCGCAGTGGAGGACGCGCCCACCTGCAGTATCTCGCCGTCATGGGGGGCCTGGCCGACCAGGTCATAGTCGGTGTCGGGGCCGGTGCGGATGTTCAGGTTACCGCTTTCGGTGGCCACCCGCAGCCGCGT
>ERZ1090865.133-NODE-133-length-48213-cov-7.523547_pt1 | contig 48213 bp, 38 predicted proteins | sample MGYA00478478_ERZ1090865 | MGnify/ENA primary metagenome ERZ1090865 (study PRJEB33644, sample SAMEA5815715) | chicken gut metagenome | biome: Chicken; feature: Gastrointestinal Tract; material: Caecum | place: Ireland | collected 2019-01-01 | study: A study of the... | reverse complement strand
GAGGTTTTTTCTATGGTTCACGTTTTCAATTTCAAAGACAACTATTACATATTCGATACGGGCAGTTCGTCGCTGCACGAGTGCGACGAAAAGTGCGCGCTCATCCTGCGCGAAAAGCTGGGGGAAACGGTGGATACCTCCGCCATCACCCCCGAAGAGCGCAAAGAGTACGAGGCAGACCTCGCCGAATTGCAGGCGCAGGGGCTTCTGTTCGCGGAGGAGGTCAGGGCGTACCCCGTCAAATCCAACGAGGTCAAGGCGCTGTGCCTGCACATCTGCCACGACTGCAACCTGCGCTGCAAGTACTGCTTTGCCGACGAGGGAGCCTACCACGCCCGCCGCGAGTTTATGAGCCTGGAAGTCGCCAAAAAGGCGATCGACTTCCTCATCGAAAATTCGGGCAACCGCAAGATCCTCGAAACGGACTTCTTCGGCGGCGAGCCGCTCATGAATTTCGACGTCGTCAAGGAGACCGTCTATTACGCCAAGGAGCAGGCGGCAAAGCGGGGCAAAAAGTTCCTGTTCACCCTCACCACGAACGGGCTTTTGCTCAAAGACGACGTCGCGCAGTTCCTCAACGAGGAGATGGAGAACGTCGTTCTCAGCCTGGACGGGCGCAAAGAAGTGCACGACGCCGTGCGCAAGACGGCGAACGGCAAGGGCAGCTTCGACCTCGTCATCGAAAACATCAAAAACTTCGTCAAGATCCGCGGCGACAAGAGCTATTACGTCCGCGGCACCTTCACGGCGAAGAACCTCGATTTCGGCAAAGACGTACTGTTTTTGGCGGACAACGGGTTCGACAGCATCTCCATGGAACCCGTCGTCACCGACATTCCCGATCTGGAGATCACCAAGGACATGCTCCCCGAAGTCTGCGCCGAGTACGACCGCCTGTGCGACGCCTACTTAAAGCGCGAGGCGGAGGGGAAGGGCTTCAACTTCTTCCATTTCAACGTCGATCTGGAGGGCGGCCCCTGCCTTGCCAAGAGGGTGAGCGCGTGCGGCGCGGGCAACGAGTATTTCTCCGTCGTGCCCAGCGGCGACATCTATCCCTGCCATCAGTTCGCGGGCGATCCTGCCTTCAAGATGGGCAGCGTGTTCGAGGGCAAGCTGGACGAGGAGATCCGCGGCAAGTTCAAAAATTCCTGCCTGTTCACGCGGCAGAAGTGCGATTCCTGCTTTGCAAAGTTCATCTGCAGCGGCGGGTGCAACGCAAACAACTACCACTACAACGGCGACATCAATATCCCGTACGAGATGACCTGCGAGATGATGAAAAAGCGCACCGAAAACGCAATGCACATCCTCGCCGAGCGCAAGCGCCGCAAGGGGCAAATTTGACCCGCGCGGTCAGAAAAAGTGCGTTTTTGAACAGGTGCGCATATGGTCAAAAAGAAAAGATCGTATTCATCCGCGAGCGCGCATACGTCGCGGGCGAGGTGACGCTGGGAGAGGGCGCCAACATCCGGTGCAGAGCCTGCGTCCGCGGCGACGTCGCGCCCGTTTAATGAGAGCGTAAAAAAGGGGAGAAACGCCGCCGGAGGGCAGGTTTCTCCCTTTTTCGCCCGCGAATTGTTTTAACGGGTCAAACCAATCCGCAAGAAGGGTTACAGATAATTTTTCAGCACGTTCTCGTAATTCTCTTCCAGATGCAAGAGTTCTTCGGCGATGGAAAGCACCTCTTTGTCCTGGCAGCCTTTGCAGTCCCCGATGGAGCGGGTGAGCGCGGTGATCCCCATCACGGTACCCTGCGTCATCATCTCTGCAATATGGGCGCGCGAATCGTCCTTCATCGTGTTCATCTTGATGGAACCCCACATCATCGCCTTTTTTACGGGGTTCGGCTCCTTCAGTTCGATGCCTTTGTCCCGCGCGCAGATCGCCGCCTTGCCCGAAATGCGCTCGTAGCCGTCGTGCATCTTTTTCAGTTCCTCGCGCAGCGCTTCATCCTCCGTTTCGGGGAGGATGTCTGAAATGGAAACGAGCGCGTAATGCGTGTTCCGGTATATTTCCGCGAGCAGTTCGCTCTCCTTTTTGATGTCTGCCATAGATCTGACCTCCGTGGTTTTGTTGCCGTTAGAATGTGCAGGGTGCGGGCGTTTTATGCGCGGGAGGAAATTCCCCGCTGCAAAATAACCGCATTGCGCCAAAATTGCTTGACAATTTTACAGGGGTATGGTAATATACTCCATGAGCCGCTCGTAGCGGGCTTTTTAAGTGCGCGTTTTTTGCGCCGCCTTGGCACACGGCGAGACTGGTTAGAGGAGGTAAAGCATTTTGTACGCAATCATCGAAAACGGGAACAAGCAGTATAAGGTTTCCGAGGGCGACGTCGTCCGGGTCGAAAAGCTGAAGGCTGAAGTAGGTTCGGAGGTCGAGTTCAAGGTCGTAATGGTCGCCGATGAAAACGGTGTCAAGACGGGCGCGGACGTAGCGAACGCGAAGGTCAGCGCGAAGGTCGAAGCACAGGACAAGTTCAAAAAGATCATCGTTTTCAAGTATAAGGCGAAGAAGAACGAGCGCAAAAAGCAGGGGCACAGGCAGCCCTTCACCGCAGTCAAGATCGAAAAGATCTCGCTGTAAACAGAACAAGGAGGATAAATAAATGATTTTCATCAATTTATTTGCTCATAAAAAGGGAACCGGCTCCTCGCACAACGGTCGCGACAGCGAGGCGAAGCGCCTCGGCGTAAAGCGCGCGGACGGGCAGGAAGTGCTCGCCGGCAACATCCTGGTTCGCCAGAGAGGCACCAAGTTCCACGCCGGCAACAACGTCGGCATCGGCAAGGACGACACGCTGTTCGCCCTGGTCGACGGCGTAGTCAAGTTCGAGCGTTTGGGCAAAGACAGGAAGCAGGTCAGCGTTTACGCAAAGGCTGAATAATTTCAAAGCAAACAGGGGCGCCCCGAAGCATTCGCTTCGGGGCGCTTTTTGCGTGCTCTGCTGCCTGCGCGCCTTAACGGGGCGGTGCCGTCCGCGCCCCGGCTCTGCCGCGCAGCCGGAGCATTTGCGGGCGCGGCGGAAGGGGCGAGGCTCGGATTTCGGTCAACCGCGGTTCGGTGAGGCTCGGATTTCGGTCAACCGCGGTTCGGCGGCTCCCGCATTTCTCTCTTCCTCTTTTCGTGCTGCCGCGGGCGGTAGCGTTCGGCTGCTTCCCGATGAAAACGGATCACGGCATCGCGTACCTGCTGCGGGTATACGACAAAGGCGTCTTTCCCGAACCGCTGAAAATATTGTATGACCTGCGTATAGGAGCAGTTAAAATAATAGTTGTTGTTTTCCACGCGGGAGGGGACGGGGCGATGCACATACAGTTTTTTGAATTTATCCATTCCCTGGGCGGTCAGCTGTACGAGTATTTCTTCTTCAGCCCTGCCGTATACAAATTGCGGGCCATAAGCGAGCATTCTGGCAAAAATTTTTTTCTGTGCGTCGGTAAAAGCGACGGGTTCGGCAAGTTCGTTTACGGACAGAATGCGCGAAATGCGCAGGGGGATGCACGCCCCGTTGTGCGCGGCTATGAGATAGCCGTGCAGCTCCTCCTTCGAATTCGACAGGGCGTACGGGGAAAGTTCCAGCCGCTTTTCCCGGTTGTTGGCTGTGGTTACGAAAACCTTTTTCCCTGCGTCGATGGCTCGCTGCAAACTTCGGTATTGGCTGCGGAAAATAATCTTTTCCCGCTCATCCTGCGGCAAGGCGGCATAAGAAGAGAACATATTGCGGAAATATTCGGAGAGGGTGCTGCCTGCCAGGAGATATTCCTCCGTATACGCTATGATCGGCTCGGATTCTTTCGTCGGTTTGACCGAAACGGTGCAGGAAAATTTTTCGCCCGTCGGCGCGGCTTCCCGCTTGTTTATATGCCCCGCCACGGTGTAGCACAGCTGTTCGAGTTCGCTCTTGGAAATATGTGCGGCGGCGAGCTTTTTTTTCAGGTAAGAAAAAAGCTCGTGCTCCTTTGCCCGGAAGGTTTCGTCATAGTTTACGATCAGCCTTGTGAGCAGCGCGTTTTTGTTTAATGTACGCCCGTCTTTTTTGAAAAATTCAAATGCCTCCGCGTCCTTTTGCAGAATAGCCGCTGTATGTGCGGTCACATTTATCTTGATTTTATCGAGCATAAATATCGCTTCTTCCTTTTTGCTTTGGAATATTGTACCATAAAAAGGGGGATATTGTAAATTCATTTTTCGCAAAAAAAATGCTGAAATTGCCATAATATGGCATAAATCAGCATAAAAGCGCCATAAAAAAGGGGTCAAAAAGATAGATGATATTGCGCATTTACAAATCGATTTTTTTGTGCGATAATGGATGGGCAAAACAACGAAGGAGGAAACGGAACATGAAAATTTGCCATACACACGCCATGAAGATGATCAAGGAACTGGAAGAGCAGAAGCGCCTGCTGATCGAAAAGGAAGACGAAAACTGTATCGTATCTTATAAAGAGGGGGAGGAGCGCCTGCCCGCCGGATACGATTACGATAAAATGCGCGAAGAAATCCGCTCTGTAGACGGCAGGGTGCGCTCGCTGCGCGCCGTTCTGGCGAAAGCGAACTGCACGGTGACCGTCGAGCCGTTCGGCATTACCATCGGCGAAGCGCTGGTCATGCTTGCGCAGCTGCAGGCGGAGCGCGGGCAGATCGAAAGCCTTGCCGGCCGCAAACAGGTCTCCCGCCGCATCACGTCGAACGGCGTTGTGGAGTACTCCGAATGCGTGTACGACGTCTCCCGCGCCGCCGGCGACGTAAAGGCGCTGCGCGAAAAGATTGCTGAATTGCAGATGGCGATCGACCGGGCGAATCTGACCAATTACGTCGAAATCTGATCAGACTTTCCGCGGAAAGCGCCAGGCTTAATTTTGCAGGCATTCGGTGCCGATCTCAACGCATGGAGAAATACCATAATGAAAAGGTTGTTGCGGTTTATCGTCGAAGTTTTCGTTATGCGGGTAATCTTTTTGCAGAGCAAAGGTTTAAGCGTTTAAGAGCAGTCAGGAGACATAACAGGAGATGACTTAATTTTGGCATGCGCTTTTCGGAAAACTTAACGGCGGGCGAAGTTCGGTTTCAGCCCGCTTTCTTTTTGCGGAGGTGAAGTAATATGACGGAAAAATACGGTTGGGAATGCTATTGGTCGGAAATTTCCGACGTGGACGACGATGAAATTTACATAATTGCGGTCAATCGTCTGCGCAAACGCTATTATTATAGTACGAGGGCGAACTATTATATCCTCGACAGCGTTTACGAAGACGGTCAGCCGTTGTTTGAGGCGAAGCATGTGAGCCGGCTCGTCATTGAACTGCTGCACGGCTATGCGGTCGAAAACGAATTTAAACGGCAGAGCCGGCTGCCCGTTTTGCCCGAACAGGGGGAGGGGAAGGCGAAAAAGGGGAAGCGGCTCCCCAAAGAGCTGATTTGGAAAGGCATCCGATGTGAACTGACGGAAAAAGAAATCGGGGACATCTGCCAGCAAACCCCCTTTGAGGAGGACGATTATTACGATTTCGGCGCGATCGTGCGCGCCGTTTCGATGTATCGCGAAGGCGCGATCTCCCCGGAATATTTTCAGAGCTGGTGCATCCTGATGCAGTGCCTGTATTATTCCCCGAAAGGCACGAGCGGGGAGCTTGCCGGGCTGTACGGCGCCCTGGCGTGGATTTTTGACGGCGAGGCGTTCAATATCCTCGGCGCAACGCCGCGGGAGCGGGAGGAAAACGCGCGGAGCTTGCTTGCGAAGATCAAGTGGAGCAATTTCCGCATCGAAAAGCAGAAAAAAGGTGAGCGCGGCAAGGGGTTGTTCGGCAAAAAGGACGGGTACCTCTTTTTGTTGTGGGACTATTACAACGGCGGCGCGTCGGCGGAGGTGTGGCGGGTGTTTTTCCTCGATAAAAAGAATAAGCGGTTCGATCTGTTTTACTGCGACGATCTGCTCTTTGACGACGGGCAGGACTATATGTTCCCGGATGAGAGTGAGTTTGAGGAGCTTGCGAGCATCTATTACGATTATCGGCTGGATCGCTCCCTCGGCGAGCAGTTCAGGCGCGGGCAGGCGGAGTTGAAATCGCGCTTATAAAGGAGAGTTCGCAAAAAAACAGGGAAGCGTTTTCCGCTTCCCTGTGCCGTATGGTGCGGATGACAGGATTTGAACCTGCAAGGTTGCCCACCGGATTCTAAGTCCGGCGCGTCTGCCAATTTCGCCACATCCGCAGCTGCGTTATCGGAGATATTATATACTATTTTCCGGAAAAAAGCAAACGAATCGCCGCGCCGCGCACCCCTCCGCCGCGCGGTCGCCCGTACGTTTTTTTGTCTGAAAGGCGAAACAGCTTGTAAAACGCCGCGTTTTTTGGTAAGATAGTTGCGAGAGGAACGGTTATGGACGAAAGGGTACAGATCTTTATTTCCAGCCATAAACCCTGCGAGCGTGCGGAGAGCGGATTCGTGCGCACGGTCATGCAGGCAGACGTGATCCGCGACCTTGAAGGAGGGGACGAAAGGGATCGCTTTATGGCGGCGCACGCGAATGAATTCTGCGAGCTGCTCACCCAATATTGGGCGTGGAAGCGCTGCGGCGCGCCTTACGTCGGGTTCGGGCATTACCGCCGGTATTTCGCTTTTGCTGCGGTGGCGGCGGACGGCGACGGCATTGTGCGCCGCGTTTCCCTCAATGCGGAAACTGTGCGCGAACTTGCCCTGGCAGACGATGCCGCCATAGCCGGCGCGCTGGACGGGTGCGACGTGCTTGCACCGTATCCCGTGGAGTATCCCGTCGGCTCGGCGTACCGGCAATATAAAAATTCGGACGTTTTGAACGTCGAAGACCTCGATGCCGTGCTCGGCATCATCGAGCGGGAATATCCCGAATACCGCGCTGCGGCAAAAAAATATATGCGCGGGCGGCGGCTGTATTACTGCAATATGTTCGTTATGCGCCGCGAACTGTTCCTGTCGTACAGCGAATGGCTGTTCGCCGTGCTGTTCCGCTTTTACGGGCGGAAGGATATGCGCGCGGCGGGGTATACCGCGGCGCAGCTGCGCACGCCCGGGCATCTGGGCGAACGGCTCTTCGGGATTTGGCTAACGCGCCTGCAGATGCAGGGCGGAGCAAAAATCCGCCATTGCCGTATGGCGGTATTTGAAAATGCGGAAAGCATGCCGCCGCTGCTGCCCGAGGCGGGAGCTCTTCCGCTGTTTCTGCCGGCAACCGCCCGTTCCGCACCCTTTGCCGCGGCAGTCCTTCGGTCGGCTGCGCTTTCTTCCGCACAAAAAATTTCCGCCGTTTTTTTGGATAACGGCGTTTCGGAAGCGGATAGGGACAGGATTGCCGCGAGCGTCGCCGATTGCTCGAACGTATCGGTGCGCTTTGCCGAAGCGGCGCGCGTTTTCGCTCCCTGTGCGGCATCGCGGCGCGACGTAACGGCAGACCCTTCGCGCCTGCCCGCCGCTTTCCCCGCGTTCGGGCGCATATTGTGGTCGGACGGGTTTTCGCTGGTTCGGGCAGATATTGCGGAATATGCGGAGGGGGAAGGCGTTTTTGATCTTTCCGCGCGCGGCGAGCAGATGCCTGCCCGCGCCCGCAGGGAATACTACCCTACGAAAGGGTATTCCGAATATTTTCGGAACGTATTCCGCGGCACGCCCTTTTACGGCGAAAGGGACAGGGCGGAAAAATGCGGCGCCGAGCGCAATCTGTTCTGGAGGGCGCTGTTCCGCGTGTTTCCCGAAGGGGGAAAGTTCGGCTGTTTTCTGCGCAAGGTGCGCAGGCATCTGAAAAGATAAGGAGTTCCGTTTTACGGGGAGTTCTGTTTGCGGGCGGCGCGGTGCGCCGCCCGCATTCATATATTTAAAAAAAGCGTGCATACTTACGGCAGGAGGTACAAACGATGTTTATTGCGAATCTTGTATCGTATATCCTCGTGCTGCTCGGCGCGGTCAACTGGGGGCTGTACGGTATATTCAATTTCAACCTGGTGTCGGCGGTCTTTATGGGGGACAGAAGCGTCGGCGCGGTAATCGTCTACTGTCTTATCGCACTTGCGGCGATCTGGCTGATCATCAGCACGGTGTTTGCCGGCGGGATCGTCCGGCTTTTCCCGCACAGAAAGGAACATGTTTAACCGATAAAACAAACGGAGAGGAACGGCGTTGTGCCGTTCCTCTTTTCGTTTTTCCGGGTTGGATCGCAAAAATCGTCCTATTTTTAAAAGTGGGATTAAAAAATGTCTGAAAAATTTTGAAAAAGGGTATTGACATATTTTAAAGTGGGTGTTATAATGTGAATGTATTTATTAAATTGAGTTTAATAAATAATAAATGAAAAGGAGGAAACAGAAACGGGGAAGAGGAGCAAAGGGGTAGCGATGGCATTGGCGGCGGTTCTGTGCGCGGGGTCGCTCGCAGGGTGCGGCGGTTCGGATAAATATGTCGGCGAGCCGGATTATTCGGATACGGATCTGCAATTTCATATCGGCGCGTGGATAGCTCCCCCGCAGGCGATCGAAGAAACCGGGTATATAAACTATGCTACGGAGGAGAATTATCGCTTGATAGCGGAGAGCGGAGCCACAACGGCTTATTCGCTGTATGCTACCGACCAGGAATCAGCGGTCATCGATTTGGCGTTGGCAGAAAAGGTCGGCATCGATTACTACGTTCGCGACGATACGATCTGGCAGCTTTTGGACATGACGGACGAGGAGATCGCGGAAACGGATTTGTTCGACGCGTATAAGGACAGCCCCGCGTTCAAGGGCCACCTGGTCGTCGACGAACCGGGCGCGCATCAATTCGATGACCTTGCAGCCCTCAAACAGAAATATGAAAAGATGTTCCCCGGCAAAGATTTCTATGTAAATCTGTATCCGACCTATGCCGGTGCGGCGCTGTGGAGAACGGATTCGTATTTCGAGTACATTGACCAGTACATCGAAAAGGTGCAGCCGGAATTCCTTTCGTACGATTCCTACCCGCTGCTGACGGATGCGTACGGTACGACCTCTCTGCAGGAAGACTATCTGTTCAATAAAGAGATCATAGCCACCAAAACGAAGGAAGCGGGCATCCCGTTCTGGACGTTCATCCAGACGATCGGGTTCGGGCTTGTCAACCGCCGCCCGCAGTCGAAGGCAGACATCGCGTTTCAGGTATATACCGACCTCGCCTATGGAGCGAAGGGGATTCAGCATTTCTGCTACTGGCAGCCCTTGACGAGCGACGGCAACGGAACGGTGTTCACCGAGGCAATGATTTCAAAGGACGGGCAAAAGACGGATATTTACGAGTATGCGCAGGCGGTCAACCTGGAGATACAGACGTTCGCGAATGCCTTTTTGAATTTCGAATGGCAGGGTACGACGAATTATCTCGACGAAGAGGGGGTCAGGAATTCTGCGTTCAACATGGTCAACGATTCGTCGGTTCTCGCAGAACGATTGAACAAAGAATACCCGACGAAGGAGAACGAACGGATCGAATCGGTCACGAACAAGGAAGACCTTCTGATCGGCTCTTTCCTCGATAAAAACGGGTACGACGGATTTATGTTGGTCAACTCCGGCGACCCGGCGAAGAATTTAGAAAACGCGATCGAAATCGGGTTCAACAACGCATCGAAAGCGGTCGTCTATGCAAACGGAGAAAGGACGGTCGTCGAACTCGACGGAGGGACGTACAAGGCTACGCTCCAATCGGGAGAAGGGCAGTTCGTCATTCCGTTCAATTGATGTTTCAAAGGGTGGATTGCAGGGAATGCAGGCAAATAAAACAGGGAAGGAGATCAAAGCGAAATGAAAAAGGGAAAATGGTTGGCATTGGCGTTGGCGGCAGTTCTGTGCGCCGGGCCGTTGGCGGGCTGCGGTTCGGATAAATATGTCGGCGAGCCGGATTATTCGGATACGGATCTGCAATTTCATATCGGCGCGTGGATAGCTCCCCCGCCGGCGATCGAGGCGACGAATTACGTCAACTATGCAACGGAGGAAAATTACGAGATATTGGCGGACAGCGGCATCAATACGATCTACTCGCTGTATAGCCTCGGGGCGGAACAGGCGGCTGCAGAGCTGGCGCTGGCGGAAAAGGTGGGCATCGGTTACTATGTCCGCGACGATACGATCTGGCAGCTTTTGGACATGACGGACGAGGAGATTGCGGAAACGGATTTGTTCGACGCGTATAAGGACAGCCCCGCATTCAAGGGTCACCTGGTCGTCGACGAGCCGGGCGCGCTTCAGTTCGACGATCTTGCCGCCCTCAAACCGAAGTACGAAAAGATGTTCCCCGGCAAAGATTTCTACATAAATCTGTTCCCGACGTATGCGGGCACATCGCTGTGGAAAACGGATACATATTTCGAATATATAGACCAATACATTGAAAAGGTGCAGCCGGAATTCCTTTCGTACGACTCGTATTCGCTGCTGGCGGATGCGTACGGCACGACCTCTTTGCAGGAAGACTATCTGTATAATAAAGAGATCATAGCCACCAAAACGAAGGAAGCGGGCATCCCGTTCTGGACGTTCATCCAGACGATCGGATTCGGAATCGTCAACCGCCGCCCGCAGTCGAAGGCAGACATCGGGTTCCAGGTCTACACCGACCTCGCTTACGGCGCGCAGGGGATTCAGCATTTCTGCTACTGGCAGCCGCTGACGGACGACCGCGGCACGGTATTTACCGAAGCCATGATTTCCAAAGACGGCGTCAAGTCTGACATTTACGATTATGCGCAGGCAGTCAACCTGGAAATTCAGACGTTTGCAAATACTTTCCTGAATTTTGAATGGCAGGGAACGACCAATTATCTCAACGAGGAAGGGACGAGAAATGCGGGATTCAACATGGTCAATTCCGCCCCCGCCCTGGTCGAGAATCTGGGTAAAGAATACCCGACGAAGGAGAACGAACGGATCGAATCGGTCACGAACAAGGAAGATCTTCTGATCGGCTCTTTCCTCGATAAGAACGGCTACGACGGATTTATGCTCGTCAATTACAGCGATCCTGCGCAGAATCTGGACAACGCAGTCGAAATCAGGTTCAACAACGCATCCAAGGCGGTCGTGTTCGCAAACGGGGAAAGGACGGTCGTCGAGCTTGACGGAGGGACGTACAAGGCTACGCTCCATGCGGGCGAAGGGCATTTCGTCATCCCGTTCAATTGATATAGAAAAAGGAGGAATAAAAATACATGAAATCGATTGTAAAAAAGGTTCTTGTGTCTGCTTTGGCGGCAACGCTTCTGGTGTCGGGCGTCGCGTGCGGCGGCGGCGGGGATGACCGCGACCCGAACACGCTGACGATCGCGTTTGCGAAAAGCGGGTATGGCGAAGAATGGCTCACGAATGCGCTGGAAGCTTTCAAAGCGGAAGTAAAGCCCGATTTGCAGTGGGAGCTGGAGGGCGATCCGAACATCACCGTCAAAATCCTGCCCCGCCTGGAGTCGGGTACCGAACTTCCCGATCTGTTCTTCTCTTTGGAAACGAACTGGCAGATGTGGGCGTATCAGGATTACCTCGAGCCGATGGACGACCTCTATTCCTGGACGGTAGAGGACGGACAGGGCAAGACGTATGAAGACAAAGTGGAAGACGATCTTCTCAACTACGGGAAGGTGAACGGACATTATTATGCAACTTCGTGGAACAGCGGCGCTTCCGGTCTCGTGTACAACGCGAGCATGTTCGAAGAGCACGGCTGGGAAGTTCCGACCACGGTGGATGAATTGTATGCGCTCTGCGAGCAGATCCGCAACGATCCCGTCAATAAAGACGACGACCGCCGCAATGACATTGCGCCCTTCGCATGGGGCGGGCAGGTCGGCAGCTACTGGCAGTTCTTTATCGAAGCGCTGTGGGCGCAGTGGGAAGGCATCGACGGAGTGCGCGAATTTTTCGAATTTGCCAGCCCCGATGTCTATAAGCAGGAGGGGCGTTTAAAGGCGCTGGAAGTGTTTGAAGAGCTTATGTCGGAGCCGGGCAATTCCGTATCCGGTGCGATGAGTAAGAACCATATCCAGTCGCAGATGGACTTCGTCAACGGCAACGGCGCGATGATCCCCAACGGTGCGTGGATTGAAACCGAGATGATGGACAGCCTTCCCGACGGGTTCGAAATGCGGATGATGCCTACGCCGTTCATCGACGAAGACCACGAAGTGCGGATGAACTGGACGTCTTCCGGCGACTTCATCGTCGTCCCGAAGGATATTCCCGAGGCGAACAAGCAGCTTGCAAAAGAGTTCCTGCTTTTCCTGGCGCGGGAGGATCAGCTGCAGGCGTATACGAAGACGACGGGTACGGTTCGCGGATTTGAATACGATCTGGACGCGATCAAAAACGATATGTCGCCGTTCGGTCAGAGCGTTATCGAAATTTATCAGAACAGCACCAACATTTTTGCATACAGCAATAACCCGCTGTATTATGCAAACCTGGCGAACCGTTGGCCCGCTTCCGGCTCTCCTTACGGTCTGATCGCGGACGGCGAAAGCGCACAGTCCGTCTGGCAGATGGAGATCGACAAGGCGGAGAGCGAGTGGGATACATGGCTGTCGCAGATCCAGTAAGTCGGAGGGAACGAGATGAAAAATGCGGTTGCATTGGATGCAAAAAGTAAGGCGACGTTAAAAAAGAAGTTTTTTAAAAAGAAATTGTTCGTCTTTTTGATGTTGCTTTACCCATTGCTGCAATTCGCGGTGTTCTGGCTGTATATCAATATCAATACGGTCGTCATGACCTTTCAGCGCTATTCCTGGATGACGCAGCAGTATCGCTGGGTCGGATTCGATAACTATGCAATTTTGTTCCGCGAGTTTGCGCAGGACTACAGCGTCCTGCGCCTGGCGGTGCGCAATTCCGTCATCTTCTTCCCGTGGAACAATTTTGTACTGCTGCCGATATCGATCATTTGCGCCTATATCTTACATAAACAGGTTCCCTTGCACAGGGCGTTCCGGGTCATCTTTTTCTTCCCGTCGATCATCTCGATTGTCGTTTTGACGATGGTGTTCGGGTTCATGTTCGACTCGACGTTCGGCCCCGTCAACGACATTCTGTACGCGCTCGGGCTGGAAGGGATAATCCCTGACAACGGCTGGCTGGGCGATGCGAATACGGCGATGCCGATGATCCTGTTGTATTGCCTGTGGGCGGGCATCGGCTATAACGTCGTGCTGCTCGCAGGGGCGATCAAGCGCGTTCCCGAAGAAGTGATCGAGAGCGCCGAGCTGGACGGCATCGGGTTCTGGCGCGAGCTGTGGTCGATCATCATCCCGCTGATTTTCCCCACGATTACAACGCTCTTCGTCATCGGGTGTACGGTCGTGTTTACGCTCTTCCTGCAGCCGATGCTGCTCACGAGCGGCGGGCCGAACAACCAGACGATGACGATCGCGTATTACATCGTGCAGCTTACGAACGGCAATCAGTTGGAAAGGGCGGCAACGATGGGCATATTCTTTTCGGTGATCGGCATTCCGCTGATCTTCGGCGTGAAAACGCTGCTCGAAAAGATCACGCCGCAGGTGGAGTTTTAAGGTCGGAAAGTGCATTCCCGCGGGAAACCGCGGGAATGCGGAATAAAAAATCTTTTAGGAGGAATTATGAAAACAGGCGGAAAATGGATGAAACTCAGCGCTTGCTTTACGGCATTGTTCCTGGTTTTGGCGCTGGTGCTTACGGCGCTCCCGCTGACCTTCGCGCCGGCTATGGCCGGTACGATTGCAGGGGAGAGCTTTGAGGACAATTTCGACGGAAAGGGGATCGATGCGGATAAATGGGTCACCTCCGGCGACGGCGTCGGGCAGAACGTGCTGGCGGGCAGCCTGAAAATGAAGGATATGCCTGCGCAGTCTTCCGTGATCACGAAAACCCCCGTCGGTACAGACGGCAAAGATCTCATCGTGCAGTTCGACGTTCTGGATTACGCCGGGCAGGGCGGATTTATGATCGTCAAGGGCATGAATGCACAGGCCGTCGGCAACGAGGACATCAACGACGCGTACTATCAGCTTGGTACCGATGCCCGCTCGATGAAGGGCGACGGCACAACGTCTTTCGACCGGTATTATCAGATTTCGTCGGACACCTGGTTTGACGCCAATGCCTGGGCAAGCGTCGGTATGACAGTCGGTTATACATACCGCATGAATTTCAAGGCGGACGGAACATTCCTTCTGCAGGTCAAAACGATCGGCGCGGAGGACAGCGCATACATCGATGCGATCATTTCGGAAAGCACGAAGTTCACGAACGTCGGCAGCGGTTATTTCGGATTCTATTTCTCGGGAGCAACCCCGATGCTGGAGATCGACAACCTGATCATCACCGACGGCGACGGTACGGAATCCTTCCGCGACGATTTTGAGAAGGAAGGGTTGGACGAGGAAAAATGGGTGGCGTCTACAGCTGTATCGAGCGGGCCTGCGTATAACGCCGCATTCAACAACGTAGAGGACGGGGTCGCTTCGGCGCAGCCTTCCTACCTGATCACGAAGGATAAATTGCTGGATATGGGAACGCAGAACGTTTCCGCGCAGATCTCGTTCCAGTTCACCATCGAGGAATTGAAGGAATCTTCCTTCGTCAGCATATTCGGGCTTGCCGCGGCGAGCGTCGGCGAAAACGAAGGGTTCAAGATCGCCATTCGCGAAACGACCAAAACCGTAGAAGAGGCTCCTGTAAGCGTGATCGAGGCGGTCGCATACGAAAACAGTACGGAAAAAGGCACGGCGGTCGAAGTAGGCGGCATGGCGGATTTCTCCGACGTTGTAGAGGTCGGCTTCTCCATCGTCAACAACACGGCTGACCAGAACATCGTGATGACGCTGAACGGCGAGGCGGTGTTCTCCTTTGAATATGTCGCGCTCAACGGCTACGTCGCCTTCGGCATCGAGCCGGGCAGCTATACGGAAGCGGATGCTGCGGTAACCGGCACGGCAAACGTCAGCATGGACAATCTGACCGTCGATTTTGTCGATTATACGACCTCGGCGGCGGAGAATCTGTTTAACGATTTCTCGTCCGCAGAACTCGGCGACGAGTGGTACTTTACGAGCGTGGGCATGGGCGGTACCGCCGATACGGAGCCGAACCCGAACGGATACGGCGCATTCATCCGCGACGGCGTGCTGGATTTCTACAACGCGTCCGACGGCACCTACTTCGGGCCGACCGCGCAGTACAGCAATTTCGATCTGAGCTTTGACGTGACGGACATCGTTTACGAAACGATTTACGACGAGGACGATATGCCCATTCAGTCCGCATCCAACTGGATCGGCGTTACGATGGGGCGCGCCTCTCTCGATTCGATGTATCACGGCGGCGACGGCGGCGGCGCGTACACGGTGTTTATCGATAACAATCCTTGGGGCGGTGGCGATGGTGAAATCAACGGTCGCGCATATCTGATGCGCGCAGGTTCCGGCCCCGCCGATGCGGATATTACCTACAATTACAAAAACGCCTGGAGCGAAGAAAGCCAGGCGCGCGGGGCGATGACAATCCGCCTGCGTGCGGTCAACGGTACGCTCGAACTGTTTATCCGCTATGCGGACGAACCTCTTTCGAAGCTCGATACGCCGATCATGGTGTGGGAAGACGTACAGACGAACGGTTATCTTGCGCTTTGCTGCACGGTGCCTACGTCGTATAAGATCGACAACTTCTCCATCACCAACCTCGACCAGGGCGCAAACGTACCCGAAGCAGTCACCGAAACGGGCGTCGAGGTCAATACTTCCGACGTAACGAAGTTCCTGCAGGACGGAGCCGACCTCGATTTGAGCGGCATGAAGGTATATGCCCTGATGAGCGACGGTACGAGAACGGAGCTTACGTCCGATCAGTATACGGTCGACCGCGGCAGCTTCGATGCGTCGAAGGCGGGTACTTATACGATCAAAGTGACTTACGGATCCTTTACTCCCGTATCGTTCGACGTAACGGTGCTTGCGGAGGAGAGTGGCGGTGAAACACCTCCGGCGGATGGCGGCTGCGGTGCGGCGGCGTTCGCCGCGGGCGGAGCGGCTGTGTTTGCGGGCGCGGCGCTGCTCGGTTTGAGCTGCGTGCTTCTCGCAAAGCGGAAACGTTCTTAAAGTTCTGAACGGAAAGGGCGCGGCGCCGCGCTGTGCGGCGCCGCACAATAGAAAGAAGGTAAAACATGAAAAAGCGGACAAAGTCTGAAAAAATAACGATATATATTGCGCTGGTAATCTTTATTCTGTATGCTTTCACGCTGATATTTCCATTTTTCTGGCTGCTGCTGAATTCGTTCAAGACCAACCAGGATTTTTTCACGAACATCTGGGGCTTGCCGATCGATTGGGTGTTCACGAACTATGTGGACGCATTCGGATTGCAGGTGCGGAATTTCAATCTGTTCATGATGTTCGGGAACAGTGTGTTCATCGTCATTGTCGGTACGTTCATCAGCATGTTTGTATCCTCCATGGCGGCGTATACGATTTCGAAATATCACTTTTTCGGCCGCAGGGCGATCTACATGATCGCGATTACCGTGATGTTGGTTCCGTCTGTCGGCACGATCCCCGCCACATATCAGTTTTTGCAGCAAACGGGGCTGTATAATAACTATCTCGGTCTCTTTTTGATGTACTCGGGCGGATTCGGCTTCAGCTTCATCATGTTGTACGGCTATTTCCAAAACCTGTCGTGGAGCTATGCGGAGGCGGCGTTTATAGACGGATGCAGCGATTTTCGTGTGTTTCTTCAGATCATGCTGCCGCAGGCGATGCCGGTACTGTGTGCGCTCGGCATCGTGCAGGCGATCAACCTTTGGAACGATTACTTCACGCCGTATATGTATATGCCGCAATATCCTACGCTCGCCGTCGGGTTGGACGGCATCGTCAGGGACATGACGGCGCGCTCGAACTGGCCTTTGCTGTTTGCAACGATGCTGATCACCATTGTTCCGATTCTGGCTGTCTTTATCGCATTCCAAAGGACGATCATGGAAAATATGACGACAGGAGGGTTGAAGGGATAACGTATGGATGGTATGTCAAGTTTATCCGTTGCCTCGCCGCTGTCTCGCCGGAAAATGCTGATCGGCGCATGGGTCGCGCCCGCGCCGCACATGAAGCAGTACAACAATAAAAATCTGATTACCGACAAAAGCTATCGCCTGTTGCGGGAAAGCGGTATAAACTGTATTTACGCTCTGTACGAAAAGTTTCCGGAATACAGCACGTCTGCCTTTCAGGCATTGGATTATTGCGAAAAATACGGTATACGCTATCTCGTGCGGGATAAAAACTGCGAATTGGGAAGCGTCGACCTGGATACGCCTTATTTCCGGAAATATATACGGCATCCTGCCTGTGCGGGCGTTCTGTTCGCCGACGAACCGGGCATCGAACAGTTTCCGATGATCCGCGACGCCTGGGCAAAATTCCGGGAAAAGACGAAGGATAAAACCTTTTTCCTCAACCTGCTCCCCGTATATGCGCAGAACGAGCAGTTTTTGCGCGGTGCCGCCGCCTGGCAGTTCGGCAGACCGAGGGGAACGAAAGAACAGTATAAGCACTACATTGAAGAATATCTTTCGGTCGTACAGCCGGAATATATCTCCTACGACTACTATCCGATGGAAGGGGAATTTCCGAATATAACGTCCGACCATTTCTGGCAGCTGTCCTATATCCGCAAAAAGACCCTGGAAGGCGGGATACCGTTCTACTGTTTCATTCAATGCTGCACATGGGACAGAGATCTCGTCCGCAATCCGATCGGGAGCGAAATCGTGTGGCAGGTTTCTTCCGCGCTGCTGTACGGATGCAAGGGAATTCAGTATTTTACATTTCTCAACCCGTACGAGGAGGCGCTGGAGGGGACGCAGTTCTATGGAAATCTGATGGACAACAACGGCAACGCCACCGAAAAGCTTTCCGTCGTGAAGAACATAAACGTTCATCTGAACGGGATCGGAGCCGATATGCTGGAGGGGGAACACCTCGGCATCATGGGGGACGCCGCTTCGCTGTGGAATATACCGCCCGAGGATATGCTTTCTTCCTGTGGCGCGCTCGAAGGCGTCGAAAAACCGTGTATAGCGGGGTGCTTCCGTTCGGAAGGCGGCTTTATGTACTATGTGATGAACCCGAGTCTGGTCGACACCGCCGAAGCGAGGCTGTCCTTCCGCGAAAAGGTATCCGGCAAGGTCATCCGCCGCGAAAAAACCGAACGTTTTTGCGACAATACTTTCCGTGCGCAGGTCGCGCCCGGAGAGGGTATTCTGGTCAGAATCTATGACGATAAAGGAATTTTGAAATGAAAAGATTTATACGATTGCTGCTCTGTGCGCTGCTGTCGCTGTTTCTTTTGGCGGGGTGCGCACCCTCTTCTCCCACGCCGCCCGAAGGCGGTGATAACCCTGGAGGGACGGAGACCTACGAGCCTATTCCCTCGTATAAATATACGATCGAATATCTGGGCGACGACGTGTTTCCCATCGGCGCGTGGATGGCTCCTCCGTATCAGAACAACGTTACGCCCATCCCCGAAAACTACATCACCGAGCAGGCGTACAAAGATATTGCCGACAGCGGCATCAACATAATCTATGCGCTGTACGACCGCTGCGAAAACACAGGGGATATTACGACGGAACGCAACCAAAACGTGTTGAAGGCGCTTCAGTATGCCGATAAGTACGGCGTCGCCTATTTCGCCCGCGACTGGAACGAGATGGCGCTGATGGAAGAGTCGGATACGCAGGATATGCGTATACTGTACGACGAGTTCGACAAGATCCCTTCGTTCAGCGGGATCCTCGTGCAGGACGAACCGGGGTTGGTGCATTTCGACAACCTCGCGCAGATGAAAACGAACTTCGATAAATATTTCGAAGGGAAAACTTTCTACACGAACATGATGCCCACCTATGCGACGGACAACCAGCTGAACAACGGCGCGGCGTCGGGCGGCGGAAACCCTTCGACGATCGAGCTGTACGAAAGGTACGTCGATGAATTTTTGGATAAGGTAAAGCCGCAGCTGTTCAGCTACGATTTTTACCCGATGATGAACGAATTCCCGAACATCGAAAGCGGATACTTCCGCAACATGTCGATCGTGGCGGAAAAGACGGCGGAAGCGGGCATCCCGTTCTGGACGTTCATTCAGTCTTGTTCGTGGGGAAGCAACGTGCGCATCTGCAATCAGGCGGAAATCGACTGGCAGGTCAATACGTCGCTGGCGTACGGGGCAAAGGGGATTCAGTATTTTACCTATTGGACACCATATGACGATTCCGGCACCAATCCGGGATTCTACCCTTCTCGTACAGACGAGCAAATCGGCTCGATGGTCAGCCACGACGGGCAGAAGCAGGATATGTATTACCGCGTGCAGAAGACAAACGTCAATCTGCTCGAGGTCGGCAAGGTGCTGCTCGACTGCGGATTTGCGGGCATCGTTCAGCACGGCGAATCGCCGGACGAGATCCCCGCGCAGGATCTTCTGACGGATTTCCGTCAGCTGAAATCCGTTTCCGGTGCAGATGCCATTGTCGGCTGTTTCGACCGCAACGGCAAAACAGTTCTGTATGTCGTCAACAACAGTATTCTGAGCGAGAGCGATAATGCCCAAATCAGTCTGCAGTTTGAAAAATCGCTCTCCTATGAAGTGACGCAGAACGGACAAAAAATGACGGGCGAAGGCGAAACGCTTACACTCACGCTCAATGCGGGCGAAGGCGCTTTGGTCTGCCTGTAAAAAGATAATTTGAGGAGGAAACATGAAAAAATTACTCAGTGTGTTGTTAGGGCTGATGCTCGCCGTCGGCGCGGCGGGCGGCGCGGTCACCGCGTTTGCGGATGATGCGGCGGATCCGACCCCCGATTTTTCCGATAACTTCGATTCGTATTCGACGGAAGGTTTTATCGAGGACGATGCGAGTTTCCGCCAGAATTGGGAAAACGAACTGATGCTGAACATCGACGGCAATGAGATGGCTGCGGCGGATACCGAGCAAAAGGGCGTCGCGCGGGTCATAGCCGACCCTACGGGCGGTGCCGCGGGAAACAAGGTGCTGCACATTAAAAACTACGACCCCATCGGTTCCTTCTTCTACATTGCGCCGAAGGGGTTGCGCGTACAGGATTTCGAGGTTTCGTTCAGGCTGTATATCAACCGTTCGGATAAGGAGCCTTGGATCGGTTTGTCTGCCCGCAAGGATAACAATGTCCGCTACAACGGCTGCAACAACGTTCTGATGACCCTGAAAACCGTAGAGGATGCGACCGTCACGCCTACGCGCGAAGTAATTCCTCTGGCGATTTTGCGCGGCTATGCAGGCGCCGGCAATCCGCAGGATAAGACGAAGGATATCGATACATACGACGAAGAAAATCCCGGCAACCAGCTTTCCAACTACGACAGCGAGGGGAATCATAACGCGCAAAAGAATATCATGCGCACCTGGCTTACCGTTCGGTTCAAGGTCGAAACGGTAGACGGCAAAACGCAGTATAGCAGCTATATTACTACGGCGGACGGCGTTGAAAATTACCTCGGAACGTTGGAATACAGCAGTAAATCGGTAGACGGCTACGGCTATGTCAGCCTGAATGCCTGCATTTCCGACGTGTACATCGACGATTTCGTGCTGACCAACAACGACGAAGAACCCGCGCCTGTACTCAAAGCGGCGCCGCAGGTGAGCATCGCGGTCAGCAACGTCACGGAAACCGAGGCAGATTTTGCAGTCACGGTCGACGACCCTGACGGCGCGATGGACGGTCTCGGACTGGACTACATCGAGTTCGTCAACACGGCGGACGAGAACGACATGGTGCGCGTCACCGACGTCACCGCAACGAAGGTGACCGGGTTGAAGGCGGGTACCGAATACAGGGCAGTCGTCACATACAGCTACGACATCGACGACGGAAACGGCATCAAGATCGGGCAGGCGTCGAGCGATCCTTTCAAGACGACGGGGCAATCGACGACCGATCCCGGCGGTGATAACGGAGATGATCCGGCTCCCACCGATCCGGACGGCGGCTGCGGTTCTTCGCTGGCGGCTGTCGGGCTGGGCACGGCGGCGGGCGCCGTGATACTGGCGGGTGCCGCATTCGTTGCGCTCGTCGTGAAGAGGAAAAAAGACTAAAAGGAACGGAAAAGTTTTATGAATGCCGTATTGAAATTTGCCCGCGAAGAACTGGATCGCTATTGCAGCCGCATCTTCGGCGAAGAAAACAGCTGCAACATCGCCTTCGAGCTTCGCGGCAAAGGCGAAAATCCTTTCCGCGACGGATATGCGATCGATATCCGCGGCGGAGCCGGAAAAATCATTGCGAACAACGAAAGGAGTATTTTGCTCGGCGTTTATAAAGCGTTGCAACAGATCGGCTGCCGATTTATTCGGCCGGGTAAAAGCGGGGAAAAAATTCCCCGCTTATCTGTTCGGGATTTTCAGGTTTCTTATGTGTTTGAACCGGCAAACGACCATCGCGGCATCACGATCGAGGGGGCGGTTTCGGAAGAAGATCTGAAAGCGCTGATCGATTGGCTGCCGAAGGTGGGGATGAACAGCTATTTCATTCAGTTCCGCAACGGCTACGAGTTTTACGAGCGCTGGTTTACGCATCCGGACAATCCTCTTTTACCGCCCGAAAAGTTCGATTGGGCGCGCGCGCAGTCCATCCACGGGCGGATCGTTTCCGAAATCAAAAAACGCGGGTTGATTCTGCACGGGGTAGGGCACGGTTGGACGTGCGAATGCCTTGGCATATCGTCCACGGGTTGGCAAAAGCGGAGCGATGTTCCCGAATCGATCCGCCCGTATCTTGCGGAGGTAAAGGGCGAGCGGAAATTTTTTAAGGATACGCCGCTGAATACGCAGCTTTGCTATTCCAACCCCGCCGTGCGGAAGATGCTCGTCGAGGAGGTCGTCCGCTATGCGGCGGCGCACCCCGAAATCGATGTTCTGCATTTTTGGCCGGCGGACGATTTCAACAACGTCTGCGAGTGCGCGGAATGCAAAAAGAGTTTGCCTTCCGATTTATATGTTGAGTTGCTGAACGAAATCGATGCGGCATTGACGGCGGCAGGGTTGCCGACGAAGATCGCTTTTTTGATTTATCTCGACGTGTATTGGCCGCCCGAGCGGGAAAAAATTCGCAATCAGAGCCGCTTTATCATGATGTTCGCTCCTATTTTCCGCTCGTACAGCGAATCGTACGACGAATACCTGCGGGAGGAACAGTGTGCGCCGCTCCCGTACCGCCGCAACGAGGTCGCATATCCGCACGATGTATCCGTCTATCTCGGCTTTTTGCGGGGATGGAAACGATGCTTTTCGGGCGACTGTTTCGACTTCGATTATCATTTGATGTGGGATATTTACCGCGATTTCAGCGGTTTGACTTTGGCTTCGATCTTGCGGCGCGATATTTCCGTATTCCCGGAGCTGGGATTGAACGGGCTGATCAGCTGCCAGGTGCAGCGCTGCTTCTATCCTTCTCCGCTGGCGATGCACGTCATGGCGGATTCGCTCTCGGAGCCGATCGAGGATTTCGATGCCTATTGCGACGTTTTTTTTGCCGACGCGTACGGGCCGTATGCGGAGAGCGCGAAGGGCATTTTCCGCACCGTGCAAGACAACGTTCCCTTCGATTATTTCCGCGAGCGGATACCCCTCGGCGACGCGTCCGCATTGCAGGGATTCCGCCGGGCGGAAGAGTATCTCCGCGCGGCAAAGGAGCCGCTGCAAGGGGCGCTGCGGGGAGAATTGGAGCCGTATCTGCGCGAGGGATTGGAGCAATTGGTATTTTATATCGATACATTGCTCTTGCTGCTGCCCTGTTGTATAGCAAAGGGTGAAAAGAGGCCGCAGAGCGAAGTGATGTCTCTGTACAAGCGCCTGCACGACTATGTAAACGAAAACGAAATGCGCATGCGCGGCGCGCTGGATGCCTTCTATTTTCATTTTATCGTAAGCGGATTTCTGGAAAAGGGTGAGATGGTCAATTATGGCGGAATTTAAAGAATTGCTCAAGGTGCTGCGGCGCGAAGTTCCTTCTCGCCCGGTGCTGTTCGAGTTCTATATGAACGAGCGGCTGTACCGCCGCGCCTGCAAGGGAAAATACGATGTCTCCACGCCGTACGCGACGATGCGCACAATGGTGCGTTCTTTCGAGTACTACGGCTACGATTACGCGACGGTGCGCGGCAGCGAACTGTGGTTCCCCAACGGGGAAGAGCAGGGGAACAGCCGCACCGTTTCGCTGAATGCGGGGCATTGCATCGAGGATCGCGAAAGTTTTGACCGCTACCCCTGGATGGATGCAGCCGCCTGCCATTACGGCGATCTCGACAGGATCGCCGGCGATCTGCCGCGCGGTATGAAAGTCATCGTAATGGGGCCGGGCGGCGTGTTGGAAAACTGCATCAGTCTGGTCGGGTACGACAATCTTTGCATGATGCTCTACGACGACCGCGAGCTTGCGGGGGATATCTTTGCAAAGATCGGCAGTTCGCTGGTCGAATATTACCGCCGCTGCGCCGCGCACGATTCCGTCGGTGCCCTGATCAGCAACGACGATTGGGGATTCAATTCGCAGACGATGCTCTCTCCCGCCGATCTGCGCGAATTCGTGTTCCCGTGGCATAAAAAGATCGTCGAAACCATTCACGCGGCGGGCAAGCCTGCGATTTTGCATTCGTGCGGCAATTATACGATGATATTCGACGATCTGCTCGCGCTCGGCTACGATGCGCGCCACAGCTACGAGGATAAGATTATCCCCGTGGAAGAGGCATACGAACAGTTCGTCGGGAAGATGGCGGTACTGGGCGGGATCGATATGAATTATCTGATCTGCTCGCCTGAGGAGGAAATCACGGCGCGGTGCCGCCGCATGTTGGAGAGAACAGAGGAACGGGGCGGCTATGCCCTGGGAAGCGGGAACAGTATCCCCGATTACGTTCCCGACGAAAAGTATTTCGCGATGCTTCGCGCGGTTTCGGAGAAAGAATGGTGAATAAGAAATTTCGATTTGTAGGTTTGCTCGCCTGCCTTTTGGCGGCGGTGTTCCTGTCTGCCTGTGCCTCCGGCGGGGCAGACGACAAGTATTATTTTGCGGAAAAGGAGCAGGTCACAATGTCGCAGGCGTATACCGGAGGGGAAGTATCCTTTCCGCAGTCGCTTTGGTCGGAGCCCTCCGTTACGGAGAGCGGGCTGGAGGGTATATTGGGCGAAAACGCTCTGTTGGAAACGTCCGATTCGCGCATTCGCCCCATTCTGTATAAGGGCGTATCCTTCGGCGGCAGACAGACGGAGGTATTCGCCTACGTCGGTTTTCCCGAAGGGGCGAGCGAGGATAAGCCCGTGCCGGGCGTCGTGTTGGTGCACGGCGGCGAGGGCACCGCGTTTTGGGATTGGGTGCAGATGTGGCTGGACAAAGGCTACGCCGCCATCGCCATGGATACCGAGGGTCGGTTCCCGACCGTCGGCAGCGAAATGGCGACCGGCTACCGCGCGTTGCTGCCCGAAGATATACGCGGCCCGCAGAACAGCGGATACTATGCGGACGCTTCGTCGGAGCCCTCGGAGCAGTGGATGTACCACGCGGTCGCATCCGTCATTGCGGCGAACAGCTACCTCCGTTCCTGCCCGCAGGTGGATTCCGGTTCCATCGGCATGGTGGGCGTTTCGTGGGGCGGCGTAATTTGCAGCATTGCCAATATTTACGACGACCGTTTCGCCTTTGCCGCGCCGATCTACGGAACGCTGAACATGGCGGGCACCTCCTGCAATTTCGGGAACATCTATGCCGCGAGCGAGCGCGCGGCGTCGCTTTGGGATAACGGAACGCCGCTGTCGCAGTGCAGTACGCCGACTTTCTACGTCAACGGCGGCGACGACTATCATTTCAATGTGCAGGGTACCTTCCGCTCCGCCGCGGATACCGCGAATTCGCGCGTACTCGTACGGCGCACGCTGCAGCACAGCCAGTATTCGGCGGCGTGCGTGGAGGAAGTGTTTTTGTTTGCCGACCACGTCGTGCGGCGCTCGCAGCCCTTTATCAATATTGCGGCGCAGCCGACGGCGGAAGAGCCCGTTCTGAAGCTGGACGTGCCGCAGGGCGTTACGGTCGAAGAGGCGGAACTGCTCTATTGCGAGCAGGAAAACGCCGCAAGCTGGAAAACGGTAACGCTGGAAGCGGGGGAGGAGATCGCCTTGCAAATCCCGCAAACGGCGAAGTTTTTCTTTGTCAATATCACAGATTCCAACGGTTTTTCTTTCTCGACGGCGCTGCGGGAGGCATAAAGGAAATCCGGTTTTTTCCGCAAAAATCATTCTTCCCGTTTTTTTTATTCGGTTGAAATATAAAATTCGGTATGCTATAATATTCGTACCGAATCTAAAAGAGAGGGCATGGCGGGAAAATGGGCAAGTTAGGTATTACAAATCAGGATAAGATCAAACTCGAACATCAGAAATTAGTATACGGGCTGTTCCGCGACGGGCCTGTGTATTCGTGTACGGATATAGCCCGCACTACGGGATTGAGCAACACGGCGGCGGCAAATATCGTCAAAGCGTTTTTGGCGGTAGGGTTGATTCGGCCTTCTTCCGTATCGGGGAAGCAGAGCAAAGGGCGGCCGCTCGTGCTATATGAACTGAACCCCGATTTCGGACTGGTGGCTGCGGTCGATTTAACGGATAACGACATCGTTATCTGCGTTTCCGATATGAAAATGCAGATCGTCAGCCGCCGCGTGATCCCGGGCTGCATCTATATCACGAGAGAAATTCTGGCGCAGATCGTTGCGTTGTTGGAAAAGGTATTGCAGGAAGACGGCGCGGAATTCGGCAGGTACAGCGCCATATGTATCGGCACGCCGGGCAAGATCGACGCCGAAACCGGATATTTTGCCTTTGCCCCGAAGTTTGTCGACTATAAGAGCATCAATCTGCGCAAAATTTTTTCCGAGCCTTTTGCGGACGCGCAGATCATCATCAAAAACGACGTCAAGTTGGCTCTGATGGGCGAAAGTTATTTCGGTTCGGCGATCAAACCCAAAAACGTCGTGTATCTGCATATCGATAACAATTACGGCGGTGCGATCAAACTCGACGGCAAGATCTTTGACGGCGAACACGGCTACGCCGGTGAATTCGGAAGCGTGCGCGTACAGGAAAAACAGAAGCAATTCCGCTACGTCAGTTACAGCATATCGCTGGGCGGCATGGTGTACGCATGGGAGAGCTTTTTCCGCGAACGCGGCGACCTGCCCGAAAAGGCGAAGCTGCTCACGGTTGAAAATTTTATCGAGCAGTATCTGTCGGGCGATCCGGTCGTGCGCAGGATTGCGGAGGAGGCGGCGGAAATCACCGCCATAGAAATTTTGAACACCGCTACGATTTTGGATATAACGACATTCATTTTAGACGGAAAGATCAAGGCGCTGGGCGGCGAATATCTGGAAAAAATCCGCAGCTGCATCGCCCAGTACAATTATATCGGGCAGGACATCGATGTTTCCTACTCGCTGTTGCAGGGCAGGGCGGCAATTCTGGGCGGACTGCGCTGCGCGATCGACGCCGTCAGTCATGCGCTTCTCAGCCGATGCTGAGATAAGGAGAAGAAATATGCCAGTTTTCACGCAGAGCCGATGGGTATGGCTGTCGGAGAGCCGCGTCAATCAATACGCCGATTTCATACAAGATTTTCACTGTTCCTCCGAAGCCGGAACGGAGCTGCGCATCAGTGCGGATACGAACTATGCGCTGTACATCAACGGCAAATTCGTATACGCGGGGCAATACCCCGATTATCCGCATTACAAAGTGTACGACACGTTCGACATCGGCTCGTTCTGCCGCGAAGGGAAGAACCGTCTGGCGGTTCGCTGTTCCTATGTGGGCGAAGACACGAGTACCTATGCGCGCGAGGAGGCGGGCTTGCTGTTCGAAGTGGTCAGCGGCGGCGCGGTGGTCGCCGCGAGCGGCGCTTCGACCCTCTCGCGGGAAGACCGCGCCTATCGCAGCGGCGCCGTCGAAAAGATCAGCCCGCAGCTCGGGTTCACCTATCATTACGATTCCCGCGCGGAGGACGGCTGGCTGAACGGCGATGCGCAGGGATTTACTCCCGCCCGCATCGTCGAAAAGAACTGCGCGATGGCGGAGCGCCCGATCGAGCGGCTGGTTCTGCGGGAAGGCGGGTCTGTCGGCGTCTGTGCGCAAGGGGATTTTCGCACGGAGGGAGAATACCCGACCGCGGCGGAAACGGTGTACAACAGCTTTTTGCGGCACCGCACGCTCGCCGGTTTGGGCAACGCTTTCGAATTGCGCCCGCAACTGCCCTCGGCTGCGGGATATCGCCTGCAGACCGATGCCGAAGGGGTGTACGCCCTGGTTGATTTGGGCGAGGAGGCGGCGGGCTGGCTGTCGCTGGATCTGGAAGTGGACAGAGATGCGCCGGTCGTCGTCGCGTTCGGCGAACATACGCGCGATTTGCGCGTGCGCTCCTTTATCGAGGGCAGGAACTTTGCCGTCACATATTTTGCGAAGAAGGGGCGGAACGTCTGGACGGACAGGCTGCGGAGGATCGGCTGCCGGTATCTGCAGATTTTTGTGTTTGCGCCGAACGCGGTGCTGCACGATTTGCGCCTGCTCCGCACCGAATACCCCGCCGAAGAAATTCCGTGCACGGTGCGCGACGGGCTGCGCCGGCGCATTTATACGAACGGCGTGCGCACGCTGCGCGCCTGTATGCATGAACACTACGAAGACTGCCCGTGGCGCGAGCAGGCGCTGTACGCGATGGACAGCCGCAACCAGATGCTGTTCGGGTATACGGTGTTCCGCGATGCGGGGCGGTATGCGCAGGCAAATCTGCGTCTGATGTCGCACGGGTTGCGGAAGGACGGACTTCTGGAACTGTGTTTCCCCGCGCGCGTAGGAATCACGATACCGGCATTCAGCCTGTATTTCGTGCTTGCGGTCGCGGAAAATTATCGATACACGCAGGACGCGGCGTTTTTCCGCGAAATGCAGCCGACGGCGGAAACGATTCTGCGCTCGTTTCTCTCGCGGGTGGATGCGGGCGGGCTCGTTCCCACGCTCCCCGAAGAGGAATATTGGAACTTTTATGAATGGCGGCAAGGGTTGGACGGCGGACTGATTTTCCGCGATTTCCGCCTGCCCCTGCAATATGACAGCTGCCTGAATCTGCTCTTATTGATCGCTCTGCAGCGGTGGGAGCGCGCGTGCGCTTCGGCAGGCGTGCGGCAGGGCGCCGGTCTGTCGGATGTTCAGGGCGGTCTTCGCGCGGCGATCGAAAGCACCTTTTTCGATGCCGAACGCTGCGTCTATGCGGATACGGTCAAGGAAGGAAAGAAGGAAGGCGCTTCGCAGCTTTCCGTCGCGCTCGCTCTCGCGGCGGGCTGCGGGGAGGAGAAGCGCGGCGAGCTGATTTCTTCGCTCGCGGACGACGCGTCGCTGACGCCCGTCACCCTCGGGAATAAGTTATGGGTATACGAGGCGTTCCTGCTCGGCGGAGAGCAGAACCTGCCGCTCGTGCTGGAAGATATCGATCGTACGTTTGCGGAAATGGCGTGCCGCGATACGACGCTGTACGAAACGGACGGCGGCGCCGACGATTTTGCGCTGGCGGGCAGCCTGTGCCACGGCTGGTCGGCGGTCGCGTGCTATATTTACAATACCGTCGCCAAAGGAAAGGTATAAAATGGGGGAATTTCGGTTCGCGCGCGTCTTTCGCGCGGGCATGGTCTTGCAGCGCGGCTGCGCTTTCACGGTATGGGGCTTCGGTGCCGAAGGGGAAGTTGCGGTCGAATGCAGAGGAACGGATAATTTCAAAACGGTCTGCCGCGCCTTGCCGGACGGCCGTTTTTTTGCAGAGTTTCCCGCCGTCGCGGGCGGAAGTGCGGCGTACACGCTGTCGGCCGTGTGCGGCGAAAAGCGCGCGGAGGTGAGCGGCGTCCGTTTCGGCGACGTATATCTGCTGTTGGGGCAATCGAATATGTCCTACTCGCTTTCCGCCGTCGAAAAGCGCAAAAGTCTGGCGCGGCGCGCTGCGCGGTCGGATATCGCGTTTCTGTCGCTGACGGAGCCGCCGTTTTCGGACTTATCCGAAGTTACGCGCCCCGTTTCGCCCCTGCAGGATCTTGCGCGCGATTATTCGTACATATCGGCAGACGAAGAAAAACTTGCGGGCGCGTCGGCAATCGGCGTGATGGCGGCCGTGTACCTTTCCGAGCGGGCGCGGGTGCCCGTCGGCATGGTCGATACGTCGATGGGCGGGCTTTCGGTCGAAGCGTACCTGCCCCGCGAATATGCGGAATCGGACGCGGAATTGAAGGAATATCTGGAGCGCACAGGGCGGTATGTGCCCGCCGACGCCTTCAACAGCTGCGGAGAGAGGAACTATACGCAGCTTTCGGGCGTTTACAACGAAAAGGTTGCGCCGCTGGCGGGGCTTCGCTTTTGCGCGATGGTGTGGTACCTCGGCGAAAGCGCCGCATACGACCTGGAAACGGCGCTGTTTTTTGAAAGAGAACTGCGCTGCATCGTGCGGCATTACCGCCGTTTGTTCGGAGAAATTCCCTTCGTCGCCGTGCAGATCGCCAACGAATATTATCCGTACGGGGATCGGTGCGGGCTGATGTATGTCAACGAAAGCATCGACCGTCTGGCGCGGGAGGAGCCGGGGTGCTTCGCCGTGCCCGCCTATGCCGTAGAGCCGCGCTGGATGGTCAAAGACGGGGATATGTATTATCATCCCATCCATCCGGTCAACAAGCAGCCGATCGCGGCGGCAATCGCCAAAATTTTGTATGAAAATGCGGTCTGCCGCCGCCGGTACGCGTTCCCGCGCATCCGTTCCGCTTCGCCCGACGGGGCGGGCGGCATCGTCTGCGAAATCGAGGACGCGGGCGAAGGGTTTGCGGAACGCCCCCTGTACGGGTTCAGCGTCTGCGGCGCGGACGGGAAATATTATACGGCAAAGGCGGAAGCCGTTTCGGCGGATCGTATCCGCCTGACTTCCGCGCAGGTCGCCGAGCCGACGGATATGACCTACGCCTTTGTGCCGGATCCGGAGGATTGCGACGCCTTTTTAAAGACGGGCGAACCGCTCCTTCCGTACCGCACCCGCCGCGAAGAGGTACACGGCGGCTATGACCCGCTGCCGCATTGGCTTTGCCTGCAAAGGGAAACGGTCGCGGAATGCTGTTTCGGGTGGTCGGTCGGCATGCAGCGCCGTGTTCCGCGCTGGGAAAAGGGGCGCGTTTACGGAAATTTCTGCCGTATTTCGGTTTTGCCCGACGGCGGCGGCACGCTGAAAATTTCCGCCCGCCCGAACAACGCGGGGTATTATTTCTTCGGCGCCTCGCCGCGCGTATGCCTTTCGGGGCACCGCAGCGGGCTGGCGGATTATCCGTTTCTGCGTGTGCAGTTGGGCGCGTCGAAGGAGGGCGTCACCTTTTACGGTATCGCCGTGCGCATGGCTTCGGGCGAAATTTTCCGTTTTGCGCCGCGCAATGCGGGCGCGGCGGCGGATGCCGTGCCCCTTTTCGCTGCACAGTTTTCCGATTACTGCGTCGGGTTGGAACAGGCGTTCCGCGAAGATTCTGCGCTCGTAACGCTGGACGGGGCGGAGCGCGGGCAAATCGCCGAGGCGGAATTTCTGTTCCGCAGCCGCAGCGAGTGCGAGGTGTATCTGCGCAATATCGAGCTGATCGGCAGCGAGGTGCGCTGCGAATATGCGGAAGGGGAAAGGCGGGCGGCAAGCGCCGCCATGCAGCTCCCCGTTTCGCGCTGAACGGACAAGGAGGAAGGGAAATGCGGGAAGAATTGCGCGCCGACGAGCGCTTTGTGCGCACGCTGCGCGGGGAGGAAACGGACAGGATGCCCGTCATCGAAAACTCGATCTGGTGGGACGAAACGATTCACCGCTGGGAGAAGGAAGGGCTTTCCGTCACGAAAAATTATGCCTACGATATGCGGGATGTGATCGCCCTGCAAGAGCATTTCGGGCTCGATCTGCTGGCGCATTGGTGGACAAAACCGTATACGGAAAAAACGCCGATCCCTTCGGTATTCGGCGCGGGAATGGGCGCCGCGGATATGGAGAGCTACGAAAAGGTATTGCTTCCTACGCTGTACCCGGAAATGCGGATGAGCGAAGATTTTTTGGCGATGATCCGGCGCAGGAAGGGGGAAGGGAACCTCATTTTGGAGCTGATCATCAACGGCCCGTTCTGGGAGCCGCGCGAATATATGGGGATAGAACCGCACCTGTACGCCTTTTACGACCAGCCCGAATTGTACGACCGGATGGTCGACGACATGAAGCGCTGGCAAAAGAGAACGGTGGAATACGCTCTGAATACGCTGCCCTTCGATTATATCACCGTCGCGGAAGACATGAGCTACAACAACGGCCCGATGCTGGGCAAGGAATTGTTCGGCCGTTTCATCGCGCCGTACTATCGGGAGATGGTTCCCTTTTTAAAGAAGAGCGGTCTGCCCGTTCTGGTGGACAGCGACGGAAACATCGGCGACGCGATCGGCTGGTATAACGAAGTCGGCATCGACGGTTATCATCCTCTGGAGGCGCAGGCGGGCTGCGACGTAAACGTTTTATCGGAGCGCTACCCGACCACCGCATTTATCGGAAATTTCAATAAAAGGATCATGTCGGACGGAGAGGCCGCCCTGCGCAGGGAATTCGAACGCCTTTTGCCGTGCATCCGCCGCGGCCGCTATGTCGTGTCGGTCGATCATCAGACGCCGCCCTCCGTCAGCGCGGAAGAGTACCGTTTGTACAGTTCGCTTTTGCGGGAGTATGCCCGGAAAAAGGATTAAGCTCCGTTTCAGGGAGCTTAATCCTTTTTCCGCCGTACGGAGTAAAAAATTGCGCAGATAAAAGTTGTGTACGGTGAAAGCCAAACATTGACTTTCCGCAAAGAATCCAGTATAATTTATAACGGCGGCAGAACAGAAAGAATCAAAAATTTGCGGCGGAGAAACAGTGCAATGGACTTTTGTGCAGGGATTGATTTAGGCGGCACATTCATCAAATACGGATTGGTCGCAGAGGACGGCGGGATCATCGGAAAAGGCAAGGTGCCTACGCCGCCCGGATGCGGCTATGCGGAAACGCTGAACGCGATCGCGTCTGCCGTGCGGGGCATTGCGGAAAAGAGCGGCGTTCGCATCCGCTGCGCCGGGGTCGGTTCTCCGGGCGTTATCGACGGCGCGCTGGGGTATGTCGTTACAAGCGGCACCCTCGGCTGGGAAAACAAGCCGTTTGCGCGGGATTTATCGGCATTGCTCGGCGTTCCCGCAACGCTCGCCAACGACGCGAACGCGGCGGCTTTCGGAGAATACATATGCGGAGCGGGCAGCGCCTATAAATCTGTCGTGCTGGTTACGCTCGGCACGGGCGTCGGCAGCGGCATCGTGCTGAACGGCGAACTGTTCGAAGGCTGCGAGGGCGCGGGAGCGGAGCTCGGGCATGAGGTCATCCGCTTCGGCGGGGAAAAATGTTCGTGCGGCAGGCGGGGCTGTTTCGAGGCGTACGCTTCGGCTACGGCGCTCATCCGCCAGACAAAGAAGGCAATGGCAAAGGACGGGGAAAGTTCCCTGTGGCAAAGCTGCGGCGGGAATCCGGACAATGTCGACGGCAAAACGGCGTTCGATGCCGCCCTCGCAGGCGATAAAACGGCAAAACGTGTCGTAAATAATTATCTCCGCTATCTTGCGGAAGGGTTTGCGAACATTGCCAACGCATTCCGCCCCGAGGCGATCCTCGTCGGCGGAGGGATCAGCGCGCAGGGCGAATCGCTCACCGTTCCGCTGCAAAAGAAGGTAAACAGGCTCATGCTCGGGCGGGGCAGGTACGCGCCGGTAAAGATCCTTGCCGCCATGCTCGGCAACGACGCGGGCCTTGTAGGTGCGGCAATGCTCGCAAAGGAAAAAAAGGATGAAGGCAGTAATATTTGATCTTGACGGAGTGATTGCGGATACGGAGCCGATTCAGGCGCAGGCGAGGAACGATTTGCTGCGCAGCTTCGGTTTATCTGCGGAAGGCACAAATTCGGCGGCGATCGGCCGCGGCAAACGGGAATGGTGGGGCATCATAGCAAAGGAACACGGGTTGCCCTACAGCGGGGCGGAGATCGCCGTCATGGATTTTTCCCGATGCCTCCGCTATATCCGGGAAACGCATCTCGCTCCCACGGCGGGATTGCGCGAATTGCTGGAATATCTCCGGCGTTCGGGGGTCAGGACGGCGGTGGCATCGTCGTCCGATCGGTTCTATGTGGAAGACGTGCTGAAATATATGGAACTGGACGGATATTTTTGCGGCTCGGCGTGCGGCGACGAGGTTCCCGCGTCCAAGCCGGCGCCGTATCTGTACCAAAAGGCGCTGGAGCTTTGCGGGGTGAGCGCCGCAGAGTCGTTTGCAATCGAGGATTCGGATACGGGCGCGCTTGCGGCGAAGGCTGCGGGGATTCCCTGCATCGCCTACGATGCGGCGGAAGGCGCGGCGAAACAGTCGTTCGGCACCTGTGTTTTCAAAGCGAAATCAATGCAGGAAATTTTAAGCTATCTGAAAAAGGAGCAGGAAAAATGAATACAGAGTATATTGCAGACAAAAAGGACACGAAGATGGTTGCGCACCGCGGATTGTCCGGCATCGAGCGTGAAAACACGCTCCTCGCGTTCGTTGCGGCGGGGAACCGCAGCTATTGGGGCATCGAGTGCGACGTACACGTCACGAAGGACGGGAAATACATCGTATATCACGACGACCGCACGAACCGGCAGTGCGACCGCGATTTGGCGCTTGAAGAGAGTACGGAGGCGGAAATCCGTTCCCTGCGCGTCAGAGAGTCGGGGAAGGACACGTTTACAGACTCGCTGAAGCTGCCGTATCTGTCCGAGTATATCGACGTCTGCGCGCGCTACGGCAAAACCGCCGTCGTCGAGCTGAAAAACCCGATGGCGCCCGAACACATTGCGAATATCGTGCGCATCTGCGAAGAGGGGTACGACCTGTCGGACGTCGTGTTCATATCTTTCTGTTTTGAGAATCTCGTCGAAGTGCGGAAAATCAAACCGCGGCAGACAGTGCAGTTTTTGTGCGGCGAGTACACCGATGACCTTCTTCCCCGGCTGAAGGAACACGGCTTCGGTTTGGACATTTATTATAAATCGCTGACGAAGGAACGGGTATCCGACCTGCATAAAGCGGGCATACGCGTCAACTGCTGGACGTGCGACGACCGTGCGGAAGCGGAGGAATTGCTTTCGTGGGGCGTCGACTATATCACAACGAACATTCTGGAATAACGAGGCAGAAAGCGCGGCATTTCCGCAAGTCTTGCATTCGGGAGGAAAAAAAGATGAAAAACGGCATGGCTCCGGTATATATCCCGGACGGAACGGAAGAAAAGAAAGCGATAGCCCGCACGACGCATCTGGCGATCTCGGCGCATCAGGACGACATCGAGTTCATGGCATACGCGCCCATCGCAGAGTGCTTCGGCAAGCAGGACAAATGGTTCGGCGGCGTGGTGGTAACGGACGGCGCGGGCAGCCCGCGGAGCGGATTGTACGCGGACTATACGGATGAAGAAATGAAGTCCGTCCGCATAACCGAACAGAAAAAGGCGGCGGCGGTGGGGGAGTACTCCTTTCAGATGCTGCTGGGGCATCCTTCCGGGGAGGTCAAAGACCCGGGGAACGCGGCGATCGTGGAAGAGCTTGCCGAAATCATACGTTCGGCGAAGCCGAAATACCTGTACACGCACAACCTTGCGGACAAGCACGACACGCACGTCGCAACGGCATTGAAAGTAATTGCGGCATTGCGCATGCTTTCGCCCGCGGAGCGACCCGAAAAGGTATACGGCTGCGAGGTGTGGAGAGATTTGGATTGGATGTGCGACGAGGAGAAGGTATTCATGGACTGCGGGCCGCACCCGAACCTGATGCGGTGCTTATCGGCGGTGTTCGACAGTCAGATCGTGGGCGGAAAGCGGTACGACTTAGCGGCGGAGGGAAGGCGGCTCGCGAACGCTACGTTCAGCGCGAGCCACGCGTGCGACACATACAGCGCGCTCAACTACGCCATGGACTTGACGCCGCTCATGGATAAAAATATCGGTATATGCGAATATATCACCGGCTATATCGAGCGGTTCAAAAAAGAGGTAAACGACAGAATTCATGCATTCGGGGGGAAATAAACGATGGGGAATATCCGATCGCTCGGCGTTATGGTCGATTGTTCGCGCGACGCGGTATACACGGTCGGCGCGCTGAAAAAATATATTTCGCTGTTGGCGAAGATGGGGTATAACAGTTTGCAGCTGTACACGGAGGATACCTACGAAGCGGACGGAGAGCCGCAATTCGGGTATCTGCGCGGAAGGTACGGCAAGGCGGAGCTGAAGGAGCTGGACGCTTATGCAAAAGGGGTCGGCATAGAGCTGATTCCCTGTATCCAGACGCTGGCGCACCTCGGCGGCATCACGCGCTGGCAGGAATACGGGAGCATAACGGACACGGGCGATATTCTTCTGGCGGGCGAGGAGCGGACGTACGAGCTGATCGGGCATATGTTTCAGACGTGCGCGGAGTGCTTTACTTCGCGGCGGATCAATATCGGCATGGACGAGGCGCACATGGTCGGGCTGGGCGCGTATCTGGACAAGCACGGGTACAGAGACCGGTTCTCGATCCTTTCGGAGCATCTCAAACGCGTATGCGCGATCGCCGGACAGTACGGGTTCAGACCGATGATGTGGTCGGATATGTTTTTCCGCCTGGCAAACAACGGCGCGTATTACTGTTCGGGGAGCGAAATTCCGCAAAGCGTCATCGAAGCGGTTCCCGAAAACGTCGAACTGATCTACTGGGATTATTACAGCCGGGATAAAGCGCATTACGACGGAATGATCCGGGCGCACCAGCAGTTCCGCAACAAGCTCGTGTTTGCGGGCGGGGCGATGTCGTGGATCGGATTCGCCCCGAACAACCGGTTCAGCATCGAAGCCTGCCGTGCGGCGATGCAGTCCTGCACGGAAAACGGGGTGGACGACGTGTTCATTACCTGCTGGAAAGATGACGGCGCGGAATGTTCGCTCTTTGCATCCCTGCCCGCACTGTTCTGTGCGGCGGAGGCTGCCCGCGGGAATGCGGACGAGGCTGCGTCGGAAAAGAAATTCCGCAAAATTACGGGCGCGGATATGCGCACATTCCTTGCGATGGATTCGGTGAATCTGTGCGGCGGCGAGGGGGGAATGAATAATCCGTCCAAATATATGCTGTACAGCGACCCGTTTTTGGGGATTTTTGATAAGACTGCGGAAGGTCACGGCGGGGAGGAGTTCGCGGCTGCGGGCAAGGCGCTCAAAGCGGGCGAAAAGAACGCGCGGTTCGGCTACATTTTCAAAACGCTTGCGGCGCTGTGCGATGTACTGGAGATCAAGTATACGCTCGGCATCCGCACGCGGGAGGCGTACCGCGGCAAAGATAAGGAGGCGCTCGGCGCGATTGCCGGCGAATACAAGGAACTGGAAAAGCGTCTGGACAAATTTTATAAACGGTTCGCGGAGCAATGGGAGCGGGAGTGCAAGCCGAACGGGTTCGAAAAACACGACATCCGCCTCGGCGGGCTGAAACAGCGCGTTAGGCATTGCCGCAAACGTTTGCGGAAATATTGCGCGGGAGAGCTGCGTTCGCTGCCGGAACTGGAAGAGGAAATCCTTCCCTTCGGCGGAAATGCGCCGGGGGATTCGGTCTGTTTTAACAATTGGGCGACGACCGCGATGATCAAGCCGAATATGTAAAAAGGAGAAAAGGAAATGGATTACAAAAGCACGCTGATGTGGAAGGAACTCAATGAGGCGAAGGATGTCCTGAAAACCCTGCGGGAACGGAACGCCGGGGTTTTGCAGTCTGTCGCCGCGGCTGCGGAAAAGGCGGGCGTTGCCAATGTTTATACGGCGGCGCGCGGCACGAGCGACCATGCGATGATCTTTCTGAAATATCTGATCGAAGGCAGGCTCGGCATACCCGTAGCGAGCGGCGCGCCGAGCGCGGTGACCATGTACGGAGCCAAAATGAAATTCTCCAATGCGCTGGTCATCGGCTGTTCGCAGAGCGGCAAGGCGGCGGACGTAATGGAGATCGTCCGCGCAGGCAACGAGAGCGGCGCCGTAACCGTCGCGATCACAAACGACGAGCAAAGCCCCCTTGCAAAGCTTGCACAGTACCACCTTTACTGCAATGCGGGCGAGGAAAAGAGCGTCGCTGCAACGAAAACGTTCAGCAGTCAGCTGTATCTTTCCCTCCTGCTCGCCGACGCGCTGGGAGCGGGTATCGGCGCTGACGGCATCGGAGAACTCCTCGAAAAATCTTCGCCCGCCGTCGATGCGGCGACGGACGGTATGGCAAAGGAATTTATCGGCGCGGAGGAATGCTTTCTGCTCGGGCGGGGGGTGTCGTCCGCTCTCGCCTTCGAGTGCGGGCTGAAATTGCAGGAAACCTGTTATATCCGCGCGCGCGCATATCACAGCTCGGATTTCTATCACGGGCCGATGGCGATGGTGGGGAAGGGAACGAAGGTGATCCTGTTTGCGTCGCGGCATTCGCTGAACGCGGCGACGGACGAGGTGCATCGCGAAGATTACGTCAAATGCGCGCGGAAGATGGAGGAACTGGGGGCAGACCTGTTCATTGTGACGGACGATGCAGACTCCTTCCGCGGTATGAACGCGCACGTCGAACTGATCCCGGGCGGAAAAACGGAAGCGGAAACAGCGTTCTGCTTTGCGCTGGCTGCGCAGATGCTCGCGTGCAAAGTAAGCTGCGGCAAAGGGCTTTCGCCCGATGAGCCGCGCGCCCTGAAAAAAGTTACAATCACGAAATAGAACTTCGCCGCGGCGTCCGCGCTTCCTTCGGGGGCAAAAGCGCAGGGCGGCGATTCGGAAGAGGGAGCCTTTGCGTTTTTCGGCAAAGGCTTTCCCGTTTACGGCGGGAAAAAAGAGGAAAACAATATGCCGGAAAAATTTGCATACAGACTTTCGGAAGCGAAAATCGCGTATGAGGAAGGCGGCTATTATGTATGGGATTGCTCCGTCATCGAGGCGGAGGGGAAATATCATATGTTCTGCTCGCGCTGGAACCAAAGCCTGGGATTCGGCTGGAATTGGCTGTTCAACAGCGAAATCATTCAGGCGGTATCGGACAGACCGGAGGGGCCGTACCGCTTTCTCCGCGTCGTGCTTCCGCGGCGGGGCAGGCAGTATTTTGACGGAATGAATACGCACAATACCTGCATACGCTATTGGAACGGCAGGTATTACCTGTACTATATGGGAACGACGTACGGCGGAGAAATACCCGACTCGGCAGATGCGATTTCGGAGGGGTGTGCGCTGGAAACGTGGAACCGCAAGCGCATCGGCGTGGCGGTGGCGGACAGCATTTACGGCGAATTCGTCCGGCAGGACAGTCCGCTGCTTGAACCGCGCGGCTGTTCGCATTGGGATTGCACGGCTACGACGAACCCCGCCGTGGCAATCCTGCCCGGCGGAAAAACGTATATGATTTATAAATCGCGCCGGTTCGCGGGGGCGAAACTGCAGTTGGGCGTAGCAGTTGCGGACAAGCCGGACGGGCGGTTCGCGCGGCTTTGCGAAGACCCGATCCTTCGTTTCGAGGACGAGGCAATCCACGTCGAAGACCCGTTCCTGTGGTACGATGAGCAGCGGAACAAGTTCTGCCTTCTGGCAAAGGACGACAGCAAGGGCGGCAAAGGCATTACGGGCGAATGGGGAGCCGGATTTTATGCCGAGAGCGACGATTGCATCCGTTTTACGGTGGCGGACGAACCGCTCGCGTATTCGAGGAAAGTCCGGTTCGGCGGCGAACTGCGCGAACAATGCAATCTGGAGCGGCCTTCGCTGCTTTTCTGCGGAGGAAAGCCGGAATACCTGTTCAACGCTACGGGCGACGGCGATGCTCCGTATGCCTTCCGCGGAAGAACATATATCCTCGTGCAAAAGCTGACCGTGCGCTGACGGCGTCCTTTCATAATCGGACACGGCTGTGCTTTTCAGGAAAAAGCGCGCGAACGGCTCGGCTGAACGATTGATAAATCGACCCTTTTATGATACAATAGAAAAAATATTTACACATCTTACAGGAGTTGGCTATGAAAAGGACGGCGGATTGGAAGCAAATTCTCGGCGGCGAACTGAAAGAGTACCGCAGCATACCGTTTTGGTCTTGGAACAATTATCTGGACGAAGGGGAACTGTGCCGGCAGATCGAAGAGATGAAGTCTGCGGGCATCGGCGGGTTCATCATGCACGCGCGGACGGGGCTGAAGGAGGAATATCTCGGCGAAAAGTGGTTCTCGTGTATCGGCGCGTGCCTGAAAAAGGCGAAAGAGCTGGGCATGGAGGCGTGGATCTACGACGAAAACGGCTGGCCGAGCGGGTTTGTGGGGGGCAAACTTTTGGAAAACGAGGAGTTCCGCGCCCGCTTTCTCGAATATTCGGCGGGCGAATACGACCCTGCCGCCTTTGCCGTATTCGTGCGGCAGGGCAACGGGTTTGCCCGCGTTGAAAGCGTACGGCCGGGCGTTTCCGAGTATCACAACATATATCTTCGCGTCAGTCCCGCGAACACGGATATCCTCAACCCCGCGGTGACGGATGCGTTCATCGCGGAAACGCACGAAAAATACTACGAACGGTTCAGAGGCAGCTTCGGGAAGGAGCTTGCGGGGTTCTTTACGGACGAGCCGCAGTACTATCGCTGGGCAACGCCGTACACGCCCGTCGCCGAAAGGGAGTTCGCCGCGCGCGGCGAGGACATACGCGACGGGCTCATCTGGCTGTTTGAAAAAGGGGAGGGCGGGTACGCCTTCCGCGAGCGTTACTTCGGTACGCTGAACAGGCTGTATGTGCAGAATTTCTATAAAAAGCTGTACGATTGGTGCGAAAGCCACGGCTGCAGGCTGACGGGGCACTCGGTGGAAGAGAGCCTGCTGTTCGGGCAGATGTGGGGCGGCGCGGCAGTTATGCCGACGTACGAATACGAGCATATCCCCGGCATCGACTGGCTGGGGCGGGATTGCGGCACCGAGCTTTCGCCCCGGCAGGTGGGCAGCGCGGCGGCTCAGCTGGGCAAAAAACTTATCCTTACCGAAACGTTCGGCTGTGCGGGGTACGACGTAACGCCCAAAGAGCTGCGCAGCATCGGGGAGTATCAGTACTTTAACGGCGTAAATAAGATGTGCCAGCACCTGTACCCGTATTCGGTGGCGGGGCGGGGAAAGACGGATCATCCGCCCGTATTTTCGCCGCAAGCAAACTGGTTCGGCGGGTTTAAAACATTCAACGATTATTTCGCGCGGCTCGGGTATATCGTCGGGGAAACGGAGGACGTATACGAGGTGGGTATCATTCACCCTCAGCGCGAAATCTGGCTGGATTATATCCGTTCGGAGGATCGCGAGAGCGTAAAGGAAACAGAGGATGCGTTCGGCGAACTGCTCCTGCGCCTGCGCAAGCGGGGCATAACCTTCCACTTTATCGACGAGAGCCTGTTGGCGAAGCACGGCAGCGCGGAGAACGGCGTTCTGCAGGTGGGCAGGTGTGCCTACCGCACGGTGATCGTGCCGCAGATGCGCACGCTCGCGCCCGAAACGTATGAGTTGCTGCAAAAATATACGGGCAGGCTGTGCGTGCTCGGCGATGTGCAATATATCGGCGGGGAGAAGCGGGAAGTGTCCCTGCGTTCGGATACGGCTCTGGAGGAGATCTTGGAGGAAGGTCGCTTCGGCTATGCCTGCGAGGACGGGCACAGCGTTCTGACGGCGCGGCGAGGGGAACTCGGCGAATTTATATTCATCAAAAACCTTTCGCGTACGGAAACGAGCCGCGTTCGCCTCGCGGGCGCGGCGGAAAAGTACTGTGCGCTCGATCTGGAAACGGCGGAAGAGCACCCGCTTTCGGGGGATGAATTTGTTCTCGGGGGCGCGGAGAGCCTGATCCTGGTCAAGAGCGCCGCGGCGCACCCGGCGGAGAAAAAGATAGCGGAGCAGGATGTAACGAACTGTTTCCGCGTTTCGGATATAACGGAAAATTATCTTGCGCTCGACTATGCGCAGATCGCGCGCGGGGAATCGCCGTTCGGCGAGCGCCGCCCGATTTCGGGGTTGTTCGAGGAGCTGCTGCGGGAGGACTACAAGGGCGAGCTGCGCGTGCGGCAGACCTTTGTTCTGCGGGAAAAGATGCCGCTGTCGCTCATTCTGGAAAAGGCGGAGTTTACGTCGGTGCAAATCAACGGCAGACCCGTGCAATTTGCGCAAAGCGCGTTCGACGTAAACTTTGTCGAGGCGCAAATCGGCGGCGACGTGCGGGAAGGGGAGAACGAACTCATATACGGTTTCCGCTTCTGGCAGCACGAGGGGGTGCGTTTCGCTCTGTTCGACCCGCTCGCCACGGAGAGCCTGAGGAACTGCCTGTATTACGATACCTCGATCGAGCCTTCGTATCTGAAGGGCGGATTCGTCGCGGAAAAGGATTTTTCGCTGTCGCAGCGGAAGGGGCTTCCGCCGCTCACGGAAAATCTGTATGCGGAGGGGTATCCTTTCTTTAAAGGGGAACTCGCGTTGCAGGGCGAAATTGAATACAGCGGCAGCGGGAAAGCGATTTTGGCTTTGGAAGGCAGGTTCATGGAAGCGGAAGTGACCGCAAACGGAAAGAGCGTGCGCATCGCGTTGGATACGGAAAAGGATATATCGCCCGTTCTGCGCAAAGGGAAAAACGAAGTAAGGCTCGTTCTGCGTTCGAGCCTGCGCAACCTTTTCGGGCCGCACCATTATAAAGTTCCCGAGCCGATGGGGGTCAGTCCGTACAACTTTGAATTCCGCGGCGACTGGGAAAACGGCAACCCCGCCGAATATACCGACGAATACCATTTTGTTCCCTTCGGCGTCAAAAAAATGACCATACGTTACGAAAAATAAGTACCGCCGACCGGCGGCGCATTGAAAAGGAAAAGTCTCCGAACCGTTTATTGCGGTTGGGAGACTTTTTTTGCGGAGGGGCCTGAAAACTGTGCCGGAATCTGCGATATGTTCAAGGCGGGGCGGCTGTTTCCGGCGCGTATGCGGAGAAGGACTTCCGTTTCACCCCGCATGAATGCGGCAACGGCAAAACGCGTTCAGCGATCGTCCGCGCGGGGAGAAAACAGAAAAAGGAGGATAAAGAGGGAATAAGCGGAAAAAAGAAGCGCATACTTGTGTTAAAGTATCCGTACCGGCGGCTTTACGGTGCGGGAAAGGGAGGTAATAATGAAAGCTACGGGTATAGTGAGAAGAATCGATGAGCTTGGCAGGGTGGTAATCCCGAAGGAGATCCGCCGCACCCTGCGTATCAAGGACGGCGACCCGTTGGAGATTTTTACGGACAGGGATGAACTTATGCTCAAAAAATATTCGCCCATCGCCACGCTCGAAAAATTTTCGGAGGGTACGACCAAATCGCTGGGCGATTTAAGCGGCTGCCTCGCCGTCATCTGCGATACGGACGAGATTTTGTACGCATCGGGCGAGGGAAGGAAAGATTACGCAAAAAAACAGGTGTCTCGCCAGTTGGAGAATATCATGCGCGAAAGGCGCAGCTACGTTGCCAACCTCGCGGAGGGCGGTGACATCGTCCCCCTGACGGACGATGCGAACGTGAACGTTACGGCGCAGATCATCGTCCCGATCGTTTCGGGCGGGGATTGCCTCGGCGCGGTTTCGCTTCTGTCGTCGGAAGAGGGGGCGCGCATGGAGAGCGGCGCGATCAAGCTGTGCCGCCTTACCGCCGATATTCTTGCCAATCAGTTCGATTGAAGCGGCTCTGTGCGGAGTTTTTTATGCTTCGGGGCTTCGCCTTCCGTTTAATACGGCGGAATGGAGGCTGAAAAAAGCGCGGGTACGCCGTTCGGCGCGCCCGCGCATAGATTTATTTCCTTTATTGCGGTATTTGCCGCCGCCTGGTCAGGCGGGATGTTTCTCCGTTTTCCGTTCCGCTTCGGTGCGCATCGCCGCGGAGCGGATGGCGCGGACGGGGAAAAAGATTGCCGCCGATACGCCGATAAACCCTGCCGCATAGGTGAGCAGATAAACGGGGTATGGAACGCTTTCCCAAAAACCGGCGACAATTTCGGACATGGAGATGGGGATATAGGGGCTTAAATAGAACATATTGAAGCCCTCCTCCGCAAGATGCGGCAGCGCGCAGTCGAGCGCGGCGGCGATGCCCGCGAAAAAGAGAAATACGGCAGCGCAGCCGGCGAGGTCGGAAACCTTTTGCCCCGCCGTTCCGCCGACCCATTGCAGTATGCCGAGGCAGACGAGCAATATGTGCCAGACCATCGTGTGGATATTCACGAACAGAAGGTCGGTGAATACGGTGGAGGGGAGCAGCATCACGGTGATCCCCCCGACCATGCCGAAGGTGCCGAGATATGTGCACAGCGCCCGCTGTATTCTCCCTGCGCGGAAGAAAAGCAGGGCAAGGCAGGCGTACATCGGCGTCGAGCACATCTGCAGGGGGAACACCCACCACGGATAGTCCCAGTAAATGCCGTTTGCGCCTGTATGCAGACCGTAAAACACCTGCTTGAGCGCTTCGATGGCGATTAAAAAAATTCCCGTTCCGATCGTCAGCCGCCGTACAAGCCCCGGTTCTGCGCGCAGCCTTTTCCCGAAAGCGACCAAAAGTACAGCGCAAGCGACGAGTATGAGCATACAGCACAGGTGATAAATGCCCCACGGCTCCGGCGTTTGCACTTTCGTTTCAAAAAAAAGGATAATCTGTTTCATTTCCTCCCGTTCTCCTCCCGGATTTCCTCCGGGGTCAACTCATTATAGCATGAATATTCGCATTTTGCAATGGTTTTATACGAAACCTCCCGCCGCGCTGCCGTGCCTTTGCGGGACGGCGCTGTCCGTTTCCGCCGCTCCGTCGCCGGGCGGGAAAACCGCCGAAGGCGGTTTCTGCGGTCTGTCTACATATGAAACAGCAGAGCTTTCTCAAGGGCGCCGCAGTCATTTCCGTCGGCGGCATCGTCGCAAAAATTCTCGGCGCGCTGTACCGCGTGCCCCTCACGAACCTCCTCGGCGGGGAGGGGATGGGATTGTATCAGATGGTTTTCCCTCTCTATTGCCTTCTTCTGACCGTGTCGGCTACGGGCATCCCCTCGGGACTGGCGCGCCTCGTATCCCGCGCGGAAGCGCGCGGCGAAAATTCCCGCGCCATCCTGCGCCGTTCCCTTCTGCTGTTTTCGGCGATCGGGCTGGCGGGCTGCGCCGCCATGTTCCTGCTCGCCCGCCCCATGAGCGCGGCGCAGGGGGAGGCGGCGGTCGCCGCAGCCTATCGCATGCTCGCGCCGAGCGTCTTGCTCGTGTCCGTACTCTCCTGCTTCCGGGGTTGGTTTCAGGGGCGGAACAACTTCGTTCCGACGGCGGTCTCCGAAATCTCCGAGCAGCTCGTAAAAATTGCCTTTGGTCTCTTTTTTGCATATACGCATCGCGAAAATATAGTCCGCGCCGTCGAATATTCGCTTCTTGCGGTCACCCTCAGCGAGCTTGCCGCCTGCCTGTGCATGTTCGCGCTGTTGCCTCACGCGCGCCGCCCGCTGTATCCCGAACGGGGGAGTGAAAACGCCGCGTCGCTCCTGCGCGCCACCCTTCCCGTCGCGCTGGCGGCGGGGGTGCTGCCCCTTTCCAATATACTCGACAGCATCCTCATCGTGCGCCTGGTAAGCAAATATGCGGAGAATGCCACCGCGCTGTACGGCCTGTATTCGGGCGGGGCGTCCACACTCATCAACCTGCCCGTATCCGTGTGCTACGGTCTCGCCGCGGCGAGCGTACCCGCCGTCGCCGCGCTGTACGCGAGGGGCGAAAGATCGGCTGCGGAAAGGAAGATCTGTTTTGCCGTCAAATGTACGCTGTTCCTGGCGATACCCGCGGCGGCGTTTCTGTTTCTTTTCCCGTCGCAGGTGTCCTCGTTCATCTTCCGCTCCCTGCCCGAAGCGGAGGGTGCGGAGCTTTCGTCGCTGGTGCGCGCGCTCGCCTTTGCGGCGGTGCTTTTGTCTGCGGTGCAGACTCTGTCTGCCTGCCTTACGGGGCAGGGTCGGGCAAAAACGGCGGCAATTTCCATGGCGATCGGCGTCGCGATCAAGCTGGGGTTGGAATTTGTGCTTCTGCGTGTTCCGCAAATTTCCGTGCGCGGCGCGGCTTATGCGGCATTGGCGTGTTATTTGTTTGCACTTATTTTCAATTTGTTGTATAGTATTAGGGAACGGAAAAACCGCCTGCGCCTGTACGGCGACGCGCTGAAATTCGCGCTTATTTCCGCGGGTGCGATGGCTGCGGCATACCCTCTGCGCGCGCATATATTGTTTGCAGGAATGGTTGCCGCCGCCGTGTACCTGCTGGGTGCGCTCGCGTTCGGTGCGTTTTCGGCGGAAGAACTGCAATTACCGAGGAGAAAAAAGTATGTTAACGATCGTCGGACTGGGCTGTGACCCCAAGGACATTTCGGAGGGCGCGAAGGAGGCTCTGCTTTCGGGCGCGCGCGTCATCCTGCGCACGGGCGAAACTCCCGCCGCGGAAGGGGTAAAGGCGCTGGGCGTGCCCTTCGAAACGCTGGACGCACTGTACGCGGGCTGCCGCAATTTCGATACGCTGAACAAGAAGCTCGCCCGCGCCGTTCTCGACGCGGCGAAGGAGGGGGATACGGTGTACTGCGTGGACGGGAGCGCCTGCGACGACGTTTCCGCCCAAATCGTCCTGCAAAAAAGCAAGGGGGCGCGCGTGTTCGCGGGCGTTTCCAAGGCGGACGCGGCGTTTTCGGCGGCGCGGGTGAGCGCGCCTTCACGCTCCGCGTTTTCCGCATATGCCATGCCCGAATCGCGCCCGCTTTTGCCCCTGTGCGTGTACGACGCCGACTGCGACCTCGTCGCGGGCGACGCAAAATTAAAGCTGTGCGACTGGTTCGGCGACGAGGCGGAGGCATATTTCGTTCGCGGCGGCAGGGCGAAGAAAATCAAATTGTACGAGGCGGACAGGCAGGGGGAGTACGATCTGACCTGCTGCATCGTCATTCCCGAGATCCCGCTCTTAAAGCGCAAGCGGTTCAATTACGACGATTTATTGGAGATCATGCGCCTTCTGCGCGCGCCGGACGGCTGCCCGTGGGACAGGGCGCAAACGCACGAGAGCATCCGCACGAATATGGTCGAGGAGGCGTACGAGCTGGTCGACGCCATCGACTGCAAGGACGACGATAAGATCTGCGAGGAGACGGGCGACGTGCTGATGCAGGGCGCTTTCCATTCGATTTTGGGGCAGGAGCGGGGCGCGTTTTCCCCCGAGGACGTGTTGAGCGGCGTGTGCTCCAAGCTCATCTTCCGCCATTCGCACATCTTCGGCAAGGACAAGGCGAGCGACGAAAACAGCGCTCTCTCCGTGTGGGACAAGAACAAGACGCTCGAAAAGGGGCAGAAGACCGCCTCCGATTCGGTGCGCGACGTGCCGAAGGTGTTCCCCGCCGCCATGCGCGCGCAGAAGGCGGCAAAGCGCGCCGCCAAGTACGGCTACGACTTCAAGGACGCGGACGAGGCGGCGGAAAAGGTCAAAGAGGAGCTTTCCGAACTGCTTGCTGCGGTTGCCGAAGGGGACAAGGCGCACATCTCCGAGGAGGCGGGCGATCTCCTGTTTTCGGCGGTCAACGTGGGCAGGCTCGCGGGCGCCGACTGCGAGGAGAGCCTGAAAGAGAGCACGCAGAAATTTATCGACCGTTTCTGTGCCACCGAGGAGCTGATTTTGGCGGACGGAAAAAAGATGAACGAACTCCCCGCAGACGAGCTGTGGGCGTATTACGAGCGGGCGAAGGAGCAGCTCCGCGGGCAGGGCGGTAAGTGAGAAATACGGGCGCCGCGCGAAACCGCGGCGGGAAAGGAGAGGTATGGCATACATCGGCGAACGGCTCAAAATCGGCGATACGTACATAAAAAACAATATCCTATGCGCGCCGCTGGCGGGGTATACCGACTTTGCCTTCCGCAAGCTGTGCTACTCTTTCGGCGCGGGGCTGTGCTTTACGGAAATGGTCAGCGCCAAGGGCTTGAAGTACAACAACGAGGCGACGCGCCAGCTCTTGTATAAGGACGAAAGCGAACCGCAGACGGCGGCGCAGCTGTTCGGCAACGACCCCGCCATCCTGCGCGAAGCGTGCGAAAGCGAGTATTTAAAGGATTTCGGAATCATCGACATCAACATGGGCTGCCCCGTGCCGAAGGTGTTCAAAAACGGCGAGGGGAGCGCCTTGCTGGCGGATATGCCGCGCGCGGAGAAAATCATCTCCGCGTGCAAAAAGAGCGGCAAAAAGATCACCGTCAAATTCCGCATCGGGTTGGAACGGGGCAAGCCGTTCGCCGCAGAGTTCGCGAAGATGTGCGAGGGCGCGGGGGCGGACATGCTCACCGTGCACGGCCGCACGCGCGACATGGTGTACGCGGGCGAGCCCGACTACGCGCAGATCGCCGCGGCAAAGAATGCGGTCAATATCCCCGTAATCGCCAACGGCGGCGTCTTCACGCGGGAAGATGCGGAACGGATGCTGGAAGAGACGGGCGCGGACGGCGTGATGCTCGCCCGCGCGGCGATGTACGACCCGCACGTCTTCGCCGAAATCTTGGGAAAAGAGGGGAGCGAGTGGGACAGGCGCGCCGCCATCGAGGGGCAGATCGCGGACATGCTCCCGTTTTACGGGGAAAAGTTCACCCTCGTGCAGATGCGCAAGATGGCGGCGTTCTATATCCGCGGCATGCGCGGCAGCTCCGCATTCCGCGCAAAACTGCTCGCCTGCGGGAGCATCGCCGAGCTGCGCGCCGCATTGGACGAAATTTTTTCCGCATAGCGGGCGTTCGGGCGCTTCCGGGCTTTATTGTGCGGCGCGAATATGTGCGTTGCGGGCATAGAATTTCGGAAACTCTGTGAAAAAATCCGCTTTCTGCTGGAAAAAGCGGCCGCGGCCGGTGGAGAACGCCCGGGGGGCAATTTGTAATGTGATGGGTGGTTTTTTTTGGGAAGTGTAAAAAAAAAAAGCG